>ENA-ORSI01000079-ORSI01000079.1-human-gut-metagenome-genome-assembly--contig:-NODE-79-length-85930-cov-16.161700_pt1 | contig 85930 bp, 95 predicted proteins | sample MGYA00242187_ERZ509154 | MGnify/ENA primary metagenome ERZ509154 (study PRJEB26280, sample SAMEA2338627) | human gut metagenome | biome: human gut; feature: human-associated habitat; material: faeces...
GAAGCATTTTGGCATTTGACATCGCCATGATCTGACGAAGGATTTTGATGCCATCCGGGTTTCTGTCTATCACATCTCCAAGGACATAGAGGGTGTCCTCGGGCTGTAGGTTGATTTGCTTCATGACGGAATCAAAGCGTCGCTTTTGTCCATGAATATCGGACATTACATAAATCATGGTGTTCCACCTCCTTTTCTGTAACACGAACAATTACCATATTTCAGAGCGAATAGCTATCAAAAAATCACAATTCACAGATAATGATCCTGATTGGCATTTCCGATGACCTATCAGTCACGACGTACGGGATGGTCTGTCGGAAAATCTGGATTTGGTCTTGAATCCTGACAAGCAGCCCTTTGAGTAAATCCTTTGAAATGTATCCATCGTTTTCATTCTCAACAGACTTTTGAAGCAGCATCTCCAAGTCAGCGAGGTTGCCCCAAATGAAAAAATCCCATGAGTCGAATGTACTGCGTTCGAATGCTGGATTTTCTGCGCAGATGATATCCTGAGTTTCTGCTGCCAGGTCAGAAAAGCAGATTCTCTCTTTACTAAGAGCCAGCTCATCATGTGCGCTAGAGAGAATATCTCGTTCAGGCGCAGCATACAAAAAGTGGTGTCTGAGTTGTCCGTTTGCGTGACGATGCCACTGGTCGATGTTGAACCATTGCCCATCGTGGTACAGTTCTACCATGTAGCCAAGCCATTTGCTCATGTGGTGCGCCTCCTATCGCCAAGTGCTTTGGCGTACCTCTAATGGAGTCTTCCAATTTAAGTAATCATCTTCCCCACGGGAACCCGAAATCCTTGCGTTTGATCTTGCACCGAGGGTGTCCATCTTTCCAGAAGACGATCCCCTCAATCACATGGGTTTCCAGATAAGTGCGGATACCCTCGAAGCTCCGATCCAGTTCGACAATGTCTTTCCCGTGGGGCTTGAGAATATCGGTATCAAGGTTGTGGGGATTAGATCTGAAATGCGGGCCGATGGCTTCGTATGTTCCATCTGGTACAATCCCCATCTTGTCATAAGCATCCCAAAACCATTTGTCGCTGGATGCGGCTCTATTGCACGGCACCCAACAAGGCAGGTGGCCAGTGACAGGGTCTGCGTTCTCCTGACACTTGATTGCGTTAGATGGAATGGGCTTTCCATGTTTTGCATCGTATCTTTTGTAGAAAACACCATTGATGACCGCACAGCAGGCACCGTCCCATTTGATGGTAGCTACGCCGTCGCCGGCCATGACCCAAGCAAGGTCAGGGCTGATATTTGGCAGTATTCTGACAATTCGATGGTTTTCAAATTCTCGTTCAAAGAGAGTGGGTATCTTTTTCATTCACAATCCTTTCTGATGCAACCTCATCTCCGCTTCCACTGAGCCATTCCTCAATAGGAATAAATCTCTCGGCATGACTGATTTTGCCAGCACAAGTGTCACAGTAGGGACTGATCCAGCCAGTAGAGGCCTTTGTTGCAGGGTTCCCACATCTGATGCAAGTTCTCGCAGATAGGCGCTCATATTTGGGGATGATGTCACGAAGCATCCGCTCTGTACAGCCAAAGTCATACCAACAGAGCGTTCCATATTTCTCCTTGATCTGGGTAATGCGGTATTGGTCGAGATACTCGGCACGTACCAATTCCTCACGGATATCTTCACACATTTGCTCCCCAAAAGCCTTTCGCCAGCCATCAGGCATGGAATCCAGTTCCGTATAGGAATAGTCGTAATCCTCTGGAATTTTTCCCGTCCAGCGGTTACGAGGTATTAAAAACGGAAATCGCTCAATCAGCTTTTGGTTCGATTCTTTATTCGATTGCATCTGAAACCCTCCTGTGTGTTTTCCTTTAGGTTGAAAAAAGCATTATTCGGACAGAGGTGATTTCTGCCCGAGGGTTTATCGCTTTCCAATCCTTGACCTGTGCGGCGACCTTCTTTTGGATCTCCTCATAATAGCGATACGCACCGGAGCGGTCATTCCATTCGAAATATTGATAAGCCTTCTTGAGTTCATCCTCCATCTTCCGATATTCGTCTACTGAGACGAAGTCCAAAATATTATCGGATTCATCATTCTGAAAGGCAGCTACTTCAGATCGAAGAGCAAATGCAGAATGTTCTTTGCCGGAAGTGTTCAGTAGCTTCAAGATGTCATCGTAGCAAACGGCAATTCGGACACTGTCCTCTGGGGTAAGCCAGTCGTTCACCGATGCCTGTAGATTTCTTGACATTTCGTCTACTGTGAACGGGTGTCCATCGCACTCAAGCTGCCGGTATGCTTTTTCAAACTGATACCTGCTGTCCGAGCGAAGCGTTGGAACAAGAACGAGATGTTCGATAGGCAGCAACTTCATCACTTGGGGGTTGATACAATGCCACTGATCATTTACCTGAACCTCCGTAAAAATGAAATATGATGTGCTCATCTTACTCACCCCTTTCTGCGCTTCGACCGCTTTGTGATGTGGCCAACTCTCTTGCATTAGCTTCCACATCTCAAGTCTTCCGTCCAGACATAATAAGGAATTGGCGAATGTGTCCCACGTTGGTGGGGTGGGAGATGCGTCACAAGTGATTGCAATGGAATACCCATCTTTCCCCTTTGAGGCGAGATCGGCTTTGATCTTTGCAATCCTATCTGGAGACTTGCTTTCTTCATATGTGAGACGGTAGCAGGCGAACTTGTATGTGCCTCCTTCACTGAAGGTTACCTCCATACCTTTTCTCTCAAATCAACTCTCATCGGGCCCTTCAAACAGCGCACGGAAAAGAGCCACATGCTCTCCCACGAGCTGCGGATATTGGTAATAGATGTGTCGGCAAAGGCTTCGATAAAGATCGATGAAGCGGATCTCATCGCAGAAATCGCAGAGGCCATCCATGATTTGTTCTAACTGCTGCTCGTCGGTGATTTGATCCTTCAGCACCCGCTCGACCAATAAAGAGTAGTGCGCGTATGCTGTGTCTCGCAGCTTACTGATCCCCTCGACTATATTGCGGAGTTCCTCCATTGCGTGTTGGCATTCATCCATTTGTCTGTCCTCTTTTGTCATATAGTTCTCGCAGCTCTGCATCTCTCTTTTCTGTGATGGCTTTGCTGTAATAGGTTGGGCGACCTGAGAGGTACTCTTCTGCCATCCATTCATCGAGATCAAAACTCCACTTGTGGGGTCCGAACTCGTCCGGGTAGTTCTCAATGAGAATGCGCTGCTTCTCGCGGATCTGCTCTATGATAGGGGCGATATCATATTGCGAGAACATCCTTGCGCCTTTCAACACATGGAGGATCTCGTTGCCCCACACTCGCTCATCAACGCCGCTGTATTTTTCAAAACCGATGCTGTCTGGATGTTCCTCGATTTTACCGCTATAGGAGATCAGGAGACAGTCATCTTTCAGGAAGTGGTTGATCCACAGGTTCGGGATGTACTGCAAGTCGGTAATACCTTTTGTGGAGAGGAAGCCCCACAGCTTATAGTATCTGCCAAAGACATACCATTCCGGGAGATCTTCCTCTTTGATTTTCGTTTTGTGATGCCCTGAAAAGAGAGTGAAATCATCGTTCTGAATCCAGCACAGCTTGTGGTTTCTCCATACTCGGCGCTCAACAGTGTAGAGATTGCTCTTGAAACGACTCATTTGAAACCTCGCTTTATCATTTCCAGTGACACAACATCGTGGAACAGGAAGCGTAGCTTGTCAATTTGCTTCTCTATGTGCCAGTGTCCGCAAAGCCATGCCTTGTAATCCACTTTTTCTTCTATTCCATCAAGCCATCGCTCTGTGCTGTCATCAACCGTGCTCTGATCGATTATGGGTAAAAACGCATCCCGCGGTTCGTACTTATAGGGGCAGGTATGAGAGAGAACAATGTCAATTCTGTTTTTCGTGATTTGATCTTCCACATATGTTTTGATTTCTGCCGAGGGCTGCTCATCAGCAAACCACAGCAGATCGTTTTCCAGTCGGTAGTATTTGTCCACGCTATAGGCGCCGCCGATGACCAGATGCCGGGTTCCTTCCATAGTGAAGATGTCTCCGTCCCTGGCGAAGAGTAAGTTCGGATACTCATCCTCGTACCACACAAGGCCACCATTCCATTCTTTCTGCTTATAGCCCGCGAGAGTGTCTGGACGCCGTTCATGGTTTCCGTGAACACAGAAGACGGTTGGCTTTATTTTGGCAAGCGCATCTTTGCAATACCGATCTCGCCTGTTGCCGTAATAGTTCGCTCCGACATCGCCAAGGATGACGATGATGTCCGATTCTGTGAGCTCATAGTGTTGGGCAAAAGCAACGATTCCTTTCGCACTGCCGTGAATATCGCCGGTGTAATAGATCATACATCCTCATCCTTTCTGGCTTGACCGGATTATAGCATCAATAGAATGGAAAATCTCGCAAAAGCCCAAATCATAATCGTTTTGGGCGAAAACATAATCGTTTTTTGCACGCAACAGACCACAGGTCACTCTCTTAACCTGTGGTCTGTTGCTATTTGATATTCAGTTGATAAAATGATTACCACTCATCCTTGAGGAGATGGTGGTGCGAGCGTAGAGCGTTCTTGGTTGTTTTCAGTACATCCAACAGGACATAGGTTTCATACGGGGTGCAGTTGGCGAAGATTTTCTGCGCCTCGGCATTAGACATCTCAGTCGCACCTGTGAGCTGCCTGTTCAGGAGCGTATCAGTCGACACCTCCAGCGCATTGGCGATGCCAACAAAAGTTTCGAGACTCATAACCTTTGTACCGCACTCGAGATAGCTGATGTATCCAGCGGACTTGTCGATCATGGTGGACAGCACCGCTTGGGAGATACGCTTGTTCTTCCTGATTTTTTGGATTCTTTGACCAAGGACATAGTAATTGAGTTGCATAGAGAAACCTCCTTAAAAATTTTGGCAACTCAATTATATTTGAACCGTTATTTTATAGCGGTACGATTATATAAATTTGACCTTCGCATATTATATACTAACTTAAATTATAGTCGTTAGCTTATATCCGGCGAAGGGGAGGTGAGCTGGTCATGTATGAACAACAAGATCTGAAGCTGGTCGGCTCGCGCATCAAAGCTGTTCGAATCAGCAGAGGCATGAGCCAAGCGGATTTGGCAGTCGAAGCTTCTGTTTCACTGCCGCTGATTAGCAACATCGAACGAGGAAAAACGGGAATGCAACTTGAGACTTTCGTCAAAGTGGCGGAAGCCCTTCAGGTATCTACAGACTATTTGCTCCGCCCAGATGTACCGGAGGTCAAAGCAATCTATCAAGGTGAGTTTGCGGAGCTCCTTGAAGATTGCTCGGCCAGTGAGATGGAAACCATCTTAAAGATTGTCCGAGAGGTCAAAGCCTCCATGCATAAGAAGCAGAATAATGATTAATTATCGGATTGGGTGACCAATCCGATAATTTTTTTGTCATTTCCATACCATAGGTCAAGATGCTGACCTATGGTATCTTCTTATTTTTAAGCATTTTCCCTATAATTCACCCAAAAGGGCTTGCCCAAATGCCGGAGGAAAACATGGAAAACACGAAACTGCTGCCTTTAGGTACTGAACAAGGACTCGAAGAGACTGAGTATCCCTCCTTTGACCTGTGCCTGGGAGAAAACATGGTATCACCCCTTGTGGCACAACACAGGCAGTGGTTGAAAACTATCCGCCACGAAGTACCGAACCCCAAGATCCCGTTCAAGGTTGCAGTGTACATCCGCTTTTTCAACCAGACGAAATATAGAGACGAGGAATATCTCGAACGCAACAAAGAGGTTTTTCGTGCTACGCTGGCTCAGTATCCTATGTGGGAGTTTGTAGGTTTCTATATTGACAATGGATCGACCGCTCCGTATATGGAGAACTCTACAGCATGGTCTGAACTTCTGTCTGACTGCGATGCGGGGAAAGTCGATCTCATAATCACACAGAAGGTCAGCAATGTGTCCAGAGATGCTCAAGAAATGGCGATTTGCGCAAGAATGCTCGCTGCTCGCAAGCCTCCTGTTGGCATCTACTTCATATCAGAAGATCTATACACTTTGGCATCGTATTATCGCGACGATCTTCGAGAGCCTTGTTTTCTCCCAACCCCTGACTGGAAGATCCTGCCTGATGACGAGCTGGATATGAGAGGTGCGCTCCATGAGTAAATCAGCCAAGAAAGCCGCTGATCAAGCAGAACGCGAGAAAGTACATAAGCGATACTCGAATCGGAGAGAGCCAGATGTCATCTATCCGGCAAAGAAGCAGGTCGATTTCTACGATGCTGATATTCATCAGCGTGTTGCGGTCTACGTCCGAGTTTCAACTGATAATCTGGGTCAGGAGACTTCTTATGAGCTCCAGAAGAACTATTATGAGGAGTTTGTCTTGAAGCATCCTAATTGGAAGCTTGTAAAGATCTATGCCGACAAAGGAATCTCAGGCACTTCGACAAAGCACCGCGTTGAGCTAAACCAAATGCTCGCTGACGGCAGAGCCGGAAAAATCGACTTGATCATCACCAAATCAGTCTCGCGTCTCGCCAGAAATACCGTTGACTGTATTACTATGGTGCGTAATCTTGCGGAGCTCCGCAATCCAGTGGGCGTTTTCTTCGAGAGTGAATGCATTTTCTCACTGAACGAGGATACAAACATGCCGCTGTCTTTTTTGGCTTCCATTGCGGAAAACGAGTCCCGCATTCGAAGCCGCAGTATGGAAGTTTCGCTTGCTCAGCGGTTGAACGGAGGACTTCCTCTGACACCCAAGCTGTTGGGCTATTCTCATGATACTGACGGCAAGCTGGTGATCAATCCGGACGAGGCTCCGACCGTCAAACTCATATTCTACATGTATCTGTCCGGATATTCTTCATCGCATATCGCAAAAACCCTTGAGGCGCTTGGTAAGAGGACATTCCTTGGTAATTCAAAGTGGACTTCCGGCACCGTTATTCAGGTCTTGAGGAATGAGCGGCATTGTGGTGATGTTCTCACAAGAAAGACATTCACGCCTGATGTGATCAGTCATAAGTCCAAGAAAAACAGAGGAGAACGGCAGCAAAGTCTATATAAAGGAGAACATGAGGCAATCGTTTCGAGGGACGATTATATAGCCGTTCAGCACATGATCAATAATGCTAAATACGGAGGAAAGTCTATTCTGCCGGAGCTTCGGGTGATTGAATCTGGCGTTCTAAAAGGATTTGTCACGATTAGCCCCAAGTGGGCAGGTTTCAAGGCAGCCGATTATTTACAGGCTTCCATGAGTGTCTACACGGACGATACATATTACGGCCAGCCCGCAGAGGGCGACGCCACATTCGAGGTGGCAGCTGGAGATTTTGATTTGCGCGGCTTTGAAGTTACGAATTCATCTCTCTTTGATGCGAACAAAAGACCGTATGTCTTATTTCAGAGCAAACAAATCAAGTTCAGCACAGATTGCGTCAGGCAGTTTGGGAAGGACAACAAAGTTGAACTGCTGATCCATCCGGGATTGCGGAAGCTCGCTGTTCGTCGCGCCTCTAAGGATTCTCGCCAGTGCGTACAGTGGTCAAGACCTGACGATGGAAAATACTATGCCAAAGAGATACCATGTACCGCATTTGGTGGAACCCTATTCGAACTGCTCGATTGGGAAACCGATTTTAAGTTCAGGGCCTATGGTAGACTCCTCCAAAACGAAGGGGATTCGGTGTTCCTATTTGATTTGAGTGAACCCGAGATTTTTATCCAGTCCTATCTCATGATGGGGACAGATTCTCCCATCAGCGGCAATGGTGAGCTTTCTCCTCTTTCCGTATCAGGAAAGCGTGTTCGGGCAGTTCCGAAGAAACTGGCAGACAGGTTTGGGAGTGACTTTTATTCTCACAGACTTACCTCATCTTCACCAGAATTACAAAGTGAAGATGCATGGAAGCTTTGGCTGGAAGGCCAACTCTTTGAAACCGGTGAGAAGCTTCAAGTCACCAAGTTTGATGAAATGCAGCGATTCATAGCAGAGCAATTAGCCCCCATAAAGCAGATGGAAGAGGTGGATTTTAATGCCTGAAAAAAACAATATTCCAATCTTTCGGAATCTTGATGGAGTGTACTACCGCGTGGTTCGTGATGGTATACATGTCAACAGATGCTTTTCTGATTTGTCCGAAGCCGAGCAGGATGTGATCATGGCAGAGTATAACACGGAACAGCTCAGACGGCTTTGTCGCTATCTCAGCATGAGCCTACGCCAGATTGGAGATGCGCTGGATCTTGTCAGAGACGAATGAAAGGAGAGCAGAATGGAAGTAGAGAATCAGGTTTCTTTCATCTCACCGATGCTGCAGAATACACAATTCGGCAATGTCGATGATGAAACTACCATTACCTTTAAGGAGGATGCGGACACGCCAATGACAATCGACGCATCGGCACCAGGCGATGTGATCGAACTTAGTGACGACTTCGATTTTGATGGGTATCAGGTGGTTCGTAGGGAGTTCTTCGCTCATACTTTCGAGCCGTCTATCACCTTCAACAATTACAAAGTTTATGTCAATACTGCTTGCTTGAACAAGTTTCCCCATGCAGACTGTGTCCAACTCTTGATCAATCGAGAGTCGCACATTCTTGCGCTACGCCCTTGCGCCGAGTCAGAGCGAGACGCATTCGCGTGGTGCAACACATCTGGTGGGAAGAGGCGGCCCCGTCAGGTGACGGGTAAGTTCTTCTTTGCAAAGCTCTTTGAGCTGATGGACTGGAATATTGATTACAGGTACAAGCTGATTGGCAAGGTCATCCATGCTAATGATGAGTATCTGATTGTATTCGACTTGAACGCCTCCGAGATTTATCAGCGTATTGCAAAAGACGGAGGCAAGCCCAAGACTGCGCGTACACCTGTATTCCCAGCCGGTTGGAAGGATCAGTTCGGTTTGCCCTATCGTGAACACCAGAAATCTCTGCAGATCAATATCTTTGACGGATACGCGATTTATGGAATCAAGGATAGCTCTGTATCCTCCACGGCATCCGTGGAAAATGTCACATCAGTCCATACCGCATATCAACCAAAGGTACCTGTGCAGGAGGGGAGTGTAAATGGGTAGTACGGATAACAGCGCGATCATGACCATTGACTTAAAGTGGAATCGCTTTCGCATACATAAGTCCACCCTGAACAAAATGGGGAATCCGCAATATGTTCAATTTCTGGTCAATCCAGAAGAAATGTTCATTGCTGTACTTGGCTCAGATCGGCCCCTCGCTGGTGGCACCTCCAACCGAGTGAAGTTGGTTCAAACATCACGCCATTATTCTATTGAGTTCTACAGTAATACACTCCTGTGTGCTTTGGTCAACATGATCGGTACTCTCGACTTCCAATACAGTTATCGTATGAGCGGAGAGGTGGATGTTGCAAACAGAGTAGCCTATTTCTCCATGAAAACCTTAAAGAAAAATGAGAGGAGACCTCCCAGCGATGGATAAAGGATTTGCGGTGTTGGAGATTGACCCGGAATTTAAGACGCTCATTCGACCTTTACGGAAAGATGAGTATCTTCAACTCGAAGTAAATCTTGCAGTAGACGGTTGCAGAGAGCCGATCATCACATGGAATAACATCATTGTTGATGGTCATAACCGTTACGAGATATGCAATCGACTTCACATTCCCTATGCTATACGAGAGATGCCATTTGAGAACCGAGAGCAAGCGATTGTCTGGATCTGCAGCAATCAGCTCGGCCGCCGAAATATCACGGAGGAAACCAGACGATATCTCATTGGAAAGCAGTATGAACTTGAGAAAGTAGCGCGTAAGCATCCGCCCAACATCAATGGGTTCAACCAGTATAAGCGGAGAAACAAGGGTGAGCGAGGCGATACTTTTCGGCGCACAGCCCAGAAGTTCAGCGCTCAATACAATGTATCTACTGGATCTGTGCAGAAGTATGCGATCTTCAGTAAGGCATTAGACGTTGTTGGACAGGCAGACCCCGAACTTCCTGGCAAAGTGCTTTCTGGCACTTTCAAAATTTCTCACGAGAACCTTGTGGCCCTTTCGAAAATGCCGCCGGAAGAGATCAGGCGAATCGGGACAAGACCCGAAGACCTACAGCACCCGTTCACCAGTTACAGTGACACACGAAAAGAATTTGCTGATACAGATGAGGAGCCAGTCGAATCTATGCAGGAAACATTACCTCTTATCAAAATTCCCCCTATGCACGACCCGGACGCCGAAATCGCCGGTCTGACTCTGACCGTTCCGTCATGGGTCAGTTCCATCGAGCGAGCCAGAAACAATGCGGATATGAACGCCGCTTCAACGAGTGCAAAAAGCAAACTTGAGGAGGCGCTGTTGTCACTACAGGAGAAGGTGTCCGAGATGCTCTCAGAAATCAGGGAGGTAGACTAATGCAAGACTTCAGCAGATTTGTTCCGAATGTCCACTTCGAGCAGATCCCAATCAAAAATCTCGTGTCTAATCAGGAATACCAGAGACCGTTGTCTCAGGCACAGGTTGAAAAAGCCATCGAGGATTTCGACCTGAACCAAATCAACCCGGTAAAGGTGAGCCGCCGTGATGGTGTCAACTATGTCTTTAATGGTCAGCACACCATAGAGATCGTTGCTACTGTATCCGGTTCGCGGGAGACTCCTGTTTGGTGCATGATTTATGACAGCTTAGATTACAAGAACGAAGCAGACATTTTTGCAAATCAGATGAAGCATGTGCGCCCGTTGAAGCCTTATGAGATATTCATGGCCAATATCGAAGCAGGAAATGAGCAACAGCTTGTTATTAAGCGGCTCGTTGAATCCTATTCTCTTTCTATCGGGCCGACCAAAGCATATGGCGTGATCTGTGCGGTTGCCACGCTGGAGCGGATCTACACCAAATATGGTTACCATGTGCTTGACCGAACTTTGCGGCTCTGCGTTGGTACATGGGAGGGAGATATCGACTCTCTGGGAGCAAATGTATTAGCCGGTGTTGCGAGAATGGTCGTAGCATTTGGAGACCAGCTTCGTGACGAAACTTTTAAGGAGAGGGTTGGCTTCATGTCTGTTCGGCAGTTGTCTCGTATCGCTAAAGAGCGTGGAGCAGGGTCTCTTTGCTACGCCGAAGCTATGCTCGTCGCCTATAATCGAAAATGCAAATACACCTTACGAATGACGAAGCTGCATTCTGGGAAGGTTGCTGCGGAAGATGACTTTGTAGAGGAAAACGAAGAACCTCTTGCAGACGATCCTGTCCTTGAGGAATAGCACACGCGGAATGTTCTTTGGCTTGTGACTGGCAAAAAAAGATCCCCCTTGCTCGAAGGGAGATCTGATGGTGAATCAAGCTGTGTTATTCAAGAGCCAGCGAGAAGGCCGGCCGCATATATTCCTGTGCGCTCCGGCTTAATCCGCATTCTGCTGCCAGACGATTCCAGTTATCTCGGACGGTTTTCAGGATATCCGACGCCATAGCAGTTGCGTCCTTGGTGCTGATCTCACAATACGGTGCGATCTCCAGCGCAAGGTCGAGGGAGATCGCCGCATCGTCCTCGTTTACGCAGAGGGACAGCGCGTCACCCTCCGGGACGGGGTTTACATCGTACAGGGGAGAGAGGTGCCAACCATCTGCCTTGAGGATAAAGCCGTGGTTTCTCATGTGGTCATCCGTATTGGAAACAGCCATATTGAACACGATCCGCTTCCATAGCTCCGTCAAATCTCTCTTGGGAGCAGCGCCGTTAGCCTTGATAAAGGACACCAGCTCAAGATAACTGGAGCCGTCCGCAGCCGATGCCCCATCCGTTTTTCCGAGCATTGTCATGGCGGACGCGAAATGAATCCGCGCAGCACCATTCCGGTCAAACCTTCGTACAAGGAAGGTGCTTCCGTATTTGGAGAAGTCGATCAGCATGGACTCGGGAACATCCAAGCCGCAAAGTCTTGCAAGGTCATGGGTGACCTTTTCCCATGCGCCCACGTTAACATCATCGTGCTTGGACGGAAACTTGGCGATCCACAGATTTCCGCTTGTGTCCAGAACGGTGGCCTTCGGACGAGCGCCACCCAGCGAGGAGCCGGACTTGATGAGCTGATTGATCCATTTCTGTTCGAGACCGGACTCGTCGTTTTCAAATTGACGGGAGGCTTCCTCCAGCGTTCGCAGGCTGGTCCAGGGAGGCGTCGGGGTTTCCGAATCATCCGAAAGGAACGGACCGTCTTTGTCCAGCTTGAAGCGGATCGCTCCCATCCGCGTCTCGTCGTAGACACCCAACAGGAAGTCGCTGTCTAAGAGCTTTCGAGGCTTCCGACCTTCCTGCTCCGCCAGTATTCTTTCTCTGCGCGTCATCAGCAGGCGACCCCAGCGGTCGGGGGAAGAGTCAGCGAAAAGGCCGAACACATTTTTTGCACCGGTGGGATACTGCCGCCCGGCATACAGTTGAAGATCCGGGTCGAGATACATGTAGTTTGCGCTGCTTTTTAACCAGTCAGCATCATACTCAAAGGAGTAGCTTTCCCGGCCACGGACATTCTCCACGAAGAGAGTCCCCAGGTAGTTTGGCGTTGTAGATTTGAAGCTCTCATAGACATAAATTATTTTTTGGTTTGACGCCACGGTCAATCACCTCCGTTTCGTGGTGCTCTCTTGCGAGTGGTAAGTTCAAGGTCTTGGAGTTTACGCCCCAGCTCGTCATCCTTTGCAACGAGCAGAAGGTCTTTATCCATATTGTTCAGTGCGTGCAGAACTGCGGCATAGATCCCAATCGCAACAGAGGGGTTTCCCTTTTCAACATTCCACACTGTGGCTCGGCTCACACCGGCTCTTTCCGCGACCAATTCGGCAGATAGATGCCGCCGTAATCTGGCAAGTTTGATCTGTTCTCCCAGCTGTTCTAAAATCGCCTGCGTCTGCGGCAGCACAGCAACACTCTTTCGTCCCATTCTGCACACCACCTCCACATCATCTTTGTGCTTGTTATTATAGACGATATATCTATAATTGTCAATAAATAAAGACATTAAAAGGCGGCGTGTCTGCGATTATCCCTTGCTTCATTGTGTGCTGACCATCTTAATGATATGCATCCGGCCTTATGCCCGATTGGGGGGAAATTCTATGGAAGTAATCATTCATTTGCCGCGCTCAAAGGAAGGTCAGGATGAACTTGCCAAGCGCGTTGCAACTGTCCATGCACAGTTGATTTATAATTACATCTCAAGGTTGAAATGTTCAACAGAGCAAAAGGTCGCCCTTCTCGATGCGATTCAGGAGAACATCCACGATGAAATAGAGAAAGAGGGATGATCCCTCAATCTCCTACGCTTAGACGGATTCTTCGACAAGGTAACCGCCACCGAAGATGATTTCCAGCTTGCCACCAGGATAGACCTTAATACATTCCACCATCTGACGGACAATGGAGTCATCATACTCCATGCACTTACTTTCTCGTTCGGCAATGATAGCTTGAATCTGCTCGAGACGGTTCTGCTCACCGTTATCCTTGGCGGTGCTTTCCTGAATGGCTGCTATACGCTGCTTGAGGAGTTCTGCTTCCTGTGACAGTGTCATGAACTCGCTTTCGTGGGCCTCGATGCCATCGCCGGAACTGACACTCTCATTGACAAGTGCTAGCATCTTATTGTTTAAGGCTTCGATTTTTCGCTCCAACATATCTACTTCTTCCGGATCTCCATTAAGGCCGAGGGCTTCGCTGATGGTCGCTCTCATGAGTGCCTTATAGGTGGCGTTATCCTGCTCGTTAAACTTGTTGACCGCTCGAACGATGGCTTCCTGCAGCTTGTCCTCCATAATGGTGGGGGAATCGCTGCAGTATTTCTTGCCGTAGTCCAGTCGGCTGATGCAGCGCCACACGATGCGCTTGACACCGTTCCTTGACCATGTCACACGGCGATAGCGAGTACCGCAGTTGCCGCAGATGAGGACGTCGGTCAGGGCGTAGCGGGAATATTTTCCGGTGGATGTGATGGAACTCTTTGCGGAGCCTGGCGTTTTCGTTTTACGCCTTGCCAGTTCTTCCTGAACTTTGTTGAAGGTCACTCTGTCGATGATGGCTGGATGGTTATTCTGAACATAGTACATTGGAGCTTCGCCGGTGTTCTTCTTCCGCTTCTTTTCGATGCAGTCAACGGTGACGGATTTTTGCAGGATCACATCTCCGCAGTATCGCTCGTTGGAGAGCATATTCATGATCATGCCCTTGCTAAAGCTGATGGTTTTGCCGGGGATATCATAGTTCTCAGCCTGCATCATCTTGGAAATATTGTCTACTGTTTCTCCAGCCAGATAGAGATTGAAGATGCGTTCCACGATGGCCGCTTCGCTCGGTACGATCTCCGGCTCACCGTCAGTACCCTTTTTATAGCCAAGGAACCGCTTGTACATGAACACTGGGGTTCCTTCCTCGAATTTTTTGCGAACGCTCCATGTAATGTTCTTACTGATGCTTTCGGATTCGGACTGTGCGAAGCCAGCATAGATGACCAGATACAGCTCGCTGTCTGTCTTGAGTGTGTCGATCTGCTGCTCCTCAAAGTAGACGCCGATGCCTTTGGACTTGAGCATTCGGACATAGTCGAGGCAGTCCACCGTATTTCTCGCAAAGCGGGATACGGATTTGGTGATGATGTAATCGATCTTTCCGGCTAGACAGTCGTTGATCATTTTGTTGAACTCAGGCCGTTTGTCGGCTCTTGTGCCGGACTTGCCCTCGTCAGCGAACAGGCCTGCGAAGCACCAGTCTTTACGACTGGCGATCATCTCAGTGTACACCTTCTTCTGATTGGTGTAGGAGACAAGCTGTTCTTCACTGTCTGTTGAGACTCGGCAGTACGCCGCCACTCTCTTCTGCCTGTATTTTTCTTTATCTACCGTCATGGAGCGTTTCGGCTCTATGACCGTGACGATCTTTTTAGGGACTTTCGTTACTTCCATCGTCCAGCGTGACCTCCGTTTCTGTCTTGGTATGAAGCACCACCCTGCCTTGCTCGCCGAGCGTGATGTATGAGGCGAGGGTGGTAAAGTAATCTCGATTGAATTCATCCTGCGTGACCATCATATGTGCCGCTTTTCTTGCGAGCGATACCGTGAGGTTCAACTTGGCATTGCTTTGCTCGTACATGAGCGATGCCATTTCGATGGTCTTCTCTATGATGTATTCCTCATTCGGAGCGTCACGCTCCAGCTCCAGAGCGATATCGTTTCCTACCTTGGTGACCTTCGCGTCCGGTTCATACCGCTTCTTGGGCTTCGGCTGGAGCAGATGGTCATTGAGGATGATCCGATTGATGAGGACTGTAATGGTTTCGATGAGTTGGGCATCGCTGATGCGGACTCTGATACCGCATTCATCGTTGGTGCAGTTCCAGCTCTCTCGAATGCGGTGCTTCATGCTGATGCGGCGCTTCATCGGCTGACCGCAGTTGTCGCACCGGACGAAGTCTCGGAGCAGGTCGATGGCATCGTTTTCCTTCTCACAGGTATTGCGCTGCCGTGCCGTTTTCAGGCTGACCGCTGCTTCATATATGGCTTCATCTATGATGGGGTCGTATTCTTCAGTCCCAACATATTTAGCGTTGTCGATGATTCTTGCGATACGGGCTTTATCCCATGTGGTGGTCTTTTGTGTATATGGGATCTGGCGGCCGGTCAGTTCTTCCGCGATTGCTTTGAGAGAAGCGCCATTCAGATATGCCTTAAAGATATCTCGGATGACTTCCGCTTCCTCAGTGGATATGACCGTCCTGCCATTTCGCATCGTGTACCCGTATGGGATGTACCGTATCTTTTTCATGGTCGCCTCCTATATGCGTTCTCTGAATCGAAGCCCGCCAAGGAGTTCTACGGACATTTCGTCCTCTTTATTGATTTGGATGGACTTCACAATTTCCAGAAAGAGTTTCTCATCGAATGCTTCAAGGGGTTCTTCCAGCTCGAAGATGAGCATCTTCAGCTTCCTGACTTTTTCCAGCATGGTGGCAGCTTTCGAATTAAACTTTTCCTGCCTGACATCCTTGAGCTTTGCCAGCTCTGCATTGATCTCATTGGCTTGTGCCTGATAGACTTCAGGGGCGAGGTATCCCTTGGAGCGGAGCTGTTCGAGCATAAGCAGTTTTGCATTCAGCTCGGCGATGCTCTTGCTTAAGTCTCGGGCGGCTGTATTGTTCCGCTTCATAGCTGCCAGCGTCATCTCCAGTCTGCTGATGACCTGCCCGAGAATGTTATCTTCCGAGAATCGCAGTTTGTTTACCATGGAGATGAAGCCGTCGTAGATCCGTTCTTCGCTGTAGTAGTTGGAGCTGCAGGCTGTACTGTCATCTTTGTGAAGGGAGCATACCCACTTCACGGTGCCCGACACGATTCTGCGCCTATAGAAAGAGCCGCACTCAGAACACTGAATGCGGCTTGTAAGCGGGTATATATTTTGTGTTGTTACTTTGGAGAAGTTCTCCTTGCGCTTTTCGATAAGGGTTTGAACAGTATCAAATACATTCTTATCGACGATGCCAGGGTGGGTCCCCTTTGCATAGAAACGGTCTTCCTGACCACGATTGGTATGCTGATTGAAAGGAACTGTCGTCTCACGATAGGTCTTTTGATAGAAGCTATCGCCGATATACTTTTCATTCCTTAAGATATATGCTACACGGCTTGGACGCCAGGTTTCCTTCCCGGACTTGGTAGGGATGTTGAGCTTGTTCAGCTCTCTTGCGATCTCGCTCGTGGAGAAGCCCTGCAAGTACAGGGTGAAGATATTCCGGACGATGACAGCTTCCGGTTCATACACGGCCAGCATCTTATCAACCAGCCGATATCCATAGGGAGCGTTGCTGTCCACATACTCACCGAGTTCCATGCGCTTGACGATAGAGAGCCGCTGGTTCATGGAGATGGACTGCGATTCCTCCTGCGCCAAAGCAGAGAAGGTATTAAGAAGCATCTCATCGCCCATGGAGAGCGTTGAGATGCCTTCCTTTTCGAACTGGACGCCCACGCCCAGCAGCTTGAGTTTTCTTACATAGGCCAGCGCGTCTTTTGTGTTTCGTGCGAAGCGGGAGATGGACTTCGTTATGATGAGGTCGATTTGCTTGAGCTCACACATGCGGATCATCCGTTGGAATTCATCGCGGGTTTCACTTTTCATTCCGGTGAGACCTTCGTCGGCGAAGATGTCCACCAGTTCCCAATCGTCACGCTCTCCAATGAGTTTTTTGTAGGCTCGGATCTGTGCGGCATAAGAGTTGAGCTGATCTGCGGTGTTGGAAGACACTCGGCAGTATGCTGCGACCTGCATCTTCTTTGTGCTCTGTCTTGTGATAGGGGTAATGAGTCGCACTTCAGACATTCCAGTGTCCTCCTTTCTCTAATTTTGGTTGGTATCATATTATGATACCAACCACTTTTGGCAAACCACATTATACTGATAACTATTCAGAATAGCTACCAAAACAATTGGAACAGCGCAGAATTGACCTTATGCACAATTTTCAGTGGGCTAATACGATATCTGCGCCGGTAAGCTTCATATAATATTTTTTCGCCCTGGCATATTCCTTTTCTGTGATCAACTCCTGCGCAAGGAGATCCTTCAGCATATCAACAATAAAGAGAAAATTGGCGTTCTTGGTGTTCTTGTTTGACAGCACGGTGCTACCTCCTCGTAGTTGATTTCGTATTTATAGAAATAAGCAGAGACAGCAGTTACAGTATAACTCGCTGCCTTTGGCTGTTTCGTTGCTCCGCATGGTACACATTGTAAAGGGCAACTTTTCAATATAATTATGCCGAAATTATCGGCATTTTTCAAAAAATGCAGATGATAGAAATCTAAGGACAAGTCTTGTCCTCACATTTCTATCATCAAAAAGGCGGGAGCCGTCCATTGGTTGGAAGAATATTGCTTTTCCCTGGTATGGTTCGGCTCCCGCCGTATTTGTTTTCTTGCTTCTTAATGATCCTATTCGACACCACTTCCCAGATCGTGGGCGGCTAAACTGACCAGTGGCTGGCACCACCCTCCGGGAATCTCACCCCTCCGAGGATCTCTCCGAGCTGCCCCCATTGCTTGAGTCTGTGGCTGGACAGTGAGTACAGGTCAACGGTGTCATTGCGAGACAGCTTGCCAAAGCTGCTTTGGGCTGGGTGGGTATCGCTCGGCCACCTTAGTAGGCCGTCTTTTATGCGGTGTTATCCGCACAGGTGGGTCTTGGCGCACCCGCCGCATCGCTGCTCCCCTTCGTCGGGGGCCCGCTGACTGACGTTATCAGTCGCCGGATATTCAGTTTTCAACGTTCACAAGAAGAGATTTTTCTTCTCGCATGTATACGGGAGAAAACAGGCATCTTAACAACCCTCCTCGTCCAAATTATTTTTGATTTTTTTCAAAATGCGCTTCTTCCGCTCATGGACGGCCTGCTGAGACATTCCCAGCTTCTGTGCGCATTCCCTTTCGGTGCGGTTTTTGAAGTAAAGTTCATAGACCAGCTCGTAGTCTTTCGGAGGAAGCAGATCCAGAACATTACGCAAGGACTGGAATACCATCTCCTCAATGGCCTGATTTTCGGGCGTATTGTCATAATCTATAAACTCGTGGAACCGCTCGTATCCCTCATTTTCTCCGCCAATCAGCGCGCTCATCTGTGTCTCATGCTTAAAAAAGCGTTCCGTGCTATCTTCGATATTCCATTTCGTTCGCCTGTAAGTCTGAAAAACTTCCTTGGTCACTTGGATAAGTTCATATTGGCCGGTCATGGTATTGTAAACATTGAGGACATATACTTTTTCGGACATGATTTTGATCTCCTTTTGATTTTTTGAAATTGGTGGGGTTTTCAAAAAATCGGAGATCAGGGATATCGAGCGATGTAAGGTTCCCAGAGAGTGGTCAGCATTGTTACCTCCATTAGGGGGCAACAGCACAAAAAAGCCGGGCATTAAGAAGGCAGGTACACTTTGCAGTAACCTTTTCCTCTCAATGCCCGGCAATTTGGTGTCTCATAGACTTCCTAATCTAAGGACCCGTGGCTCGGTGCGATCAGCTTTCTTATTCTGTTGTCTTTCTTATGTGTAAGTGTGGCAGGGTTCCCGGTAATAGGTAGCTCTCCTGCGGCTTGGGGTGCGATAACTCAGGTCGATCTCAACAACCTTTCGGCAGTTGGGACACTTCAGTTCAATGATGCCCGAAGTAGGCGTCACTTTATCAAATATACGCCAGTCGCATTTGGGACAGCGCTTTACGACTTTGATCTCATATTGGTTAGTTTTCATAGCATACGGTCCTCCTCATCCATCTCGACTCGAACCAACCTATAGGGGTCAGAAAGATCATTCCTTTTCAGAAGTCCGAGCTGGATCATCCGAATGGACAATGCTGTTTTGGAAGCCCCCATAAATGATGCCATTGCCTCAAACTTCTTATAGTCAGCAGAGGCAAATACTCGGTTAAGTAAGCGCATCTGAGTTCCAAGCCCGAATCGCTCCATGCTCCGAATCACACATTCTGGCGGAAGCAAGATCATGGCAGCCAATGTTTCGACTTGCCATTCCTCCCAATCGGTATTTCCTCTGCTGCTTCGGTAATAGCAGTGGACAGAGCGTGCTTTTGCCTGGGCCCCATAGTCATGCGGAAACAGCATTTTCAAAATGTGGTGACAGCTCTCATGGGAAACGGTATAGTTTCTGCGGCCTATGTTTGCGCCTTCTTTCATGAGTTCGCTTTCAATCAAAATGGTTTTTCCATCGAGCATATAATATTGCTCTTCTTCGCAGCTCGGATCTTCGGGAAATATCTCAACGCCTACCTCACAAGAAGATGTCAAGCCGATTTTCTCGCCGTTCAGGGATAACCGGGCATAATCGACACGAAGGCCCAGGAGTTCTTGGCAGAGATAATCGATATCTACTCGTTCCGGGGCTTGACCGGATATAGCCGGAAGTTTTTTATAGGCTGCGATGACTCTTCCGCTGATTGTCTCAAGGTCATTGCGTGATAGATATTTCAATGGCTTATCTCCTATATATGGAGGTTTTTGGCTTCGACAAACCACTGATCTTCGTCCTCGAAGAGATAGGTTTGCCTTCCTCCAATCATGATCGTATAACGGATACCTGTTCCACCAACTTTTGTTGCTGCGGCTCTCCGCCTGCCGCAGACACGGTCGATGGGATATTCCTTCCCATCTTCAAAAGTCAGAGAGACAGGAGTTTTGGTGCGGTCTGGTGCTACGATGACCAACACCTTCACCACGGCTTTGTGGAATTGCATTTTCATCTTGTTCAGCCTCTTCCCTTCAGTTGGCAGTAGTTACTGATACATAAGTCCAGGCATGGTCACCAACTGCCTACCGTCATCAGGGATCTTCAAGTCACCCATAAGCACAGCGTAGGAAATGGCTCGTTTGCCGAACCTTTTTCGAATGTCCTCAACAGCGTCCTCCAGACGGATGCGACGATCCCGCTTCTGATGATCCACGAACATGGAGAGCTGCTCTGCTTCTTTCTGTGATACCAAATCAATACCACGGATAGTGACGGCTCGAATTGGCTTGTCCCACCGATATCGTTCCATAAACAGATGAAAGCCTGCCCTCGCGATTTCGCTTGGTAGCTGTGTTCTGAATGGGAGCTTACACTGGTGTTGTGAGCCATACAGGTCATTTGCCCGGACGGAGACTTGGACACCACAGGCCATCAACTCGTGGACACGGAGCCGATGCCCAACATCCTGGCTCAATTCCAGCATGACTCGGAAGACTTCTTCCGGCGTTTGCAGGTCAGCAGTACAGGTGATCCCGTGCCCGATGGACTTGACGGGGCTGACAAAGTCCTTGTGCATGACATGAGAAGTATCCGTTCCATTTGCATACCTCCAGAGCTTAAGACCATTGATTCCCAGCATATGCCGCAGTGTATCCGGAGAAGTCTTTGCCAAATCCCCGATGGTGCGGATTCCGTATTGAGCCAGCTTATTCTCTGTGGCTCTGCCCACATAAAGTAGCTCTGCAGCATCGAGAGGCCAGATTTTCTCTTTGAAGTTGTCCCATTTGATTTCGGTGATCGCATCCGGCTTTCGCATGTCCGACCCAAGTTTGGCAAAAATCTTGTTGAATGACACACCGATGCTGACCGTTAGGCCAAGCTCCTCTTTTGTTGTCTGCCGGATTGCCTCGGCGATCTCCATGCCCGTTCCGCAGACACCAGAACCGGTCACATCAAGCCAGCATTCATCCATACCATATGGCTCAACAAGATCCGTATATCGGTGGTAAATTTGACGGGCCAGCTTTGAATACTTGAGGTACTGGTCGTACTGAGGCGGTACAACGATCAGCCCTGGGCTAAGCTGTCGAGCTTCCCAATTCACCATGCCTGTCTTTACTCCGGCTTTCTTGGCTAAGTCGGACTTGGCTAAGACAATTCCATGACGCTCTTCCGTCGATCCGCACACCGCAACAGGCTTCCCTTTGAGTTCAGGATCGAGCATCATCTCAACGGATGCGTAGAACGAGTTCATGTCGCTGTGCAGAATAACACGCTCACTATCCATGTGTTTTTCACCTCTTATCTTTTCCGTGTGCTTTCATAATAATTTGATTATTTATCTATGTCAATGTCGCATTTGTAGAGTAATGGTCAATTTCCTATTGACAGCGAGTATTTTCCACTATATACTGAAGCCATAAACAGAAAAGGCGGTCGCTATTATGAGTAAGAGCAAAGCTAAAATTCTTTCTCTCCCGATAACGAATCACGCGAACTATAATGCAGAGGCAGAGCGTCAAGAAAATGTTATCGGAGCTCGCATTGATGAAGCGCGACGCAAAGCTGGACTCAGCCTTGTCGACTTCAGCGCACTTTTGCGGCAGTACGGGGTAACAATGTCCCCCAGCGGCATCAATAAGTGGGCAAAGGGCAGCGCCCTGCCTAACGCCTATCAGATGATGGCCGTCTGCCATGCGCTCGATCTGGATGTGGATGTTTCTTATTTTTGCAGTAGTCATACGCCGGTGCTCAATGATACTGGTTTGGCAAAGGTCAAAGAGTACAGGGATGACCTGATTGCTTCAGGAAGATATAAGCCGCAGCCGAAGGTGGTCAGTATTCTCAAGTACATAGATATGCCTGTGAGCAATCTTGCGGTATCTGCTGGCACTGGTGAGTTCCTTGAGGAAGGGAACTTTGAGATGGTTAGTTTCCCTGAGAAGTCTGTTCCAAAAGGTGCCGATTTTGGCGTGCGGGTTTCTGGCGATAGCATGGAGCCAGTCTATCATGACGGTCAGATCGTTTGGGTCGAGGAGTGTGAGACCTTGGCCGTTGGAGAGGTCGGCATCTTTGTCTATGATGGCGATGGCTACTTGAAGGTGTACAGTGAGCAGGAGCCAAATGAACAACAAAAGGACGCATTCACTGACAGCTATGGTTGCCTGCACATGCAGCCCGTGATGTTGTCCTATAATCAAGCATACGAGCCCAAGGCGATCATGCCAGACTCGAGATTTCAAGTCGTAGGTCGAGTTCTTTGAGTACAGAATATTGGACTACATTCCCTTTAGAATTAATGGCGGGATAGGGCGTAGAAAGGCGGGGATTATATGGATACGATAGCAAGAGTGATGCAGCTGGCTGACGAGCGTAACCTCTCGCTTTTCAAGCTATCTCAGTTATGCGATGTTTCCTATTCAACTTTGAAGAATGCTGAGATGCGTGGAAGTCAGTTAGGGGTTCCCACAATTGAACGGATTTGCGCTGCGCTGGGGGTTACATTGAGCGACTTCTTTTCGGAATCAGAAAAATGATATACAAATAAAAGAGAGAGGCCGGAGCAGTGTTCCTGGCCTCTCTCTTCCTTTTGGGTTATTTACTTTTCTTCTTTTTCTTTATTGCGAAAACAGCAACTCCTACACCGGCGACTCCTTTTGCGCCAATTGCGATGGCAAGAGGTAAAGAAACTCTAACTTCGTACTCAGAGAAAAAGCCGTCCGCAGAAGTGGCAATTACGGTTATCGTGCTACCCTTTCATGTCATCCACGCACACAGATAAGGTCATTTTCTTCTCCCTCTCTCATCAGCGTTAGGTCAGCTTTTTTTAGCTCTGCAGCAAGAAGGGACTCGTCCACGACAGCGTCCAACCCCTCCGCACCAGCCGCATGGTTCATACGGTAGATCAGCATGACGGGCTTGCCGCGGATAATACCGTGTTTATCCGCCCAAGTCTTGAAAAACAAGTCATTCAACTCACGATAGGTCATATGTCCCTCCCCGTGCAGTTCACCGATCAATGATTTAGCGATTGATATTACTACCGGCCAGCGATTCATTCTGGCCGAAAAAGATGGCTATGCTCAGCATCCACCCGTACCGTTATTTATTCGCGGATTACAGTCCTACCAACATTATACATGAAAGTTTCATTACCTGCAATCACTCTCCGTGCTTATGAAGAAGTGTAATATACTCTTCTTTTCTGACTTAAATCTCCGATAGAGTGAGCTGTTCTGGTGGGTTCACTATGAACTTGTCCTGGGTTCAACGAGCGAGCGCAGTTCCCCCTTGGTGGGGCGATGACAGTTGCGCTTTAATTAAGCAAAGTGGTTGGTATCATAATATGATACCAACCACTTTCCACTTATCGTGGTGCGCAGAGGAAAAGCGGTTGTTTACCACCCGATATAAATCACCGCTTTTGGGCAGCAAAGAACCGCAAGGCATTGGGCAAACACCGATACTTTGCGGTCTTATTCTATGTGAAGCTTATTCCATCGACTGACCTAATCACGAGCTAGCCTGCGAATATTTCCAATGATGAGCATTAAGTCATCATCATTTAATTTATGGAGCTCCTCGATAGCTGTTTGCAGAAGCGCAGGGTTTTCCTCGGATTCATCGAAGAATTGGCTTGGTGTGATATCAAAATAGTCGCAGATTTGAAGGAACTCCGCCATGGGTGGCAGTGACTTGCCGGAGGATATGTTATAAATATAGCTTCGGCTGTGTCCGAGATCATAACTCATTTGATATTCGGAAACGCCCTTTTTCAGCCTCAGCTGGGTAATTCGGTCACGCACGAATTGTGTGTCCATATAATACTCACCACCTATTCTATGCATATTGTAGGTGATGGCTGGGAGAAAATAACCCACGATTTTACGCTGTCCGGCTTGAAACAATACAGAATATTATGCTATAATACAGGGAAATATGTCTACAAGAAGAGTAATCGGACAATACGTCAAGTATTAGTTGTTTTAAGCGTGCAGAATTGATTTTTCAGTAAAACAAAAAGCGAGTGCCACAGGCACTCGCATGGGTAACTTTCTTTTTCGTGAAGTAAGTTCCTTGACGACGCATATTTTGGCCACAGATACAGATATAATTATACAAATTCCTGCCGTTTTCGTCAAGGTGACGAAGGCGAAAAGTCGAGAAAAACGGGAAAATCTGTATCAAAGTTCCACTCAAATCCTGTTTTATGCATGGAACAAGTATGCTCCACACCGTCTTGCGCCGTCATTTTCGCCGTCGACGATCGGCATGAAAGGAGCTGTCGAAAATGTCAAAAAGAGGCGAGAACATCTACAAGAGGAAAGACGGGCGTTGGGAAGGTCGATACATTAAATGTCGTACACTACACGGAAGGATACAGTACGGCTATGTCTATGGGAAAAGCTATTCTGCGGTCAAGTCTAAACTAAAAGAAACCGCATCAATGCCAATTCAAACTTCCGATAGCCGGGCCACGCAGCCTACATCGTATAGCGAGATTCTCAAGATGTGGCTACTTTCTACCAAAAACCATGTAAAGGAATCGACCTTCTCAAGATATAACCATCTTGTTGAGCGTCACATACAGTCCTTTCTGGGAGGCTACCAGATTGGTGAAATTAGCAATGCGCTCCTTGAAAAGTATATTGACCACCTTCTCCAGTGTGGGAGGCTGGACGGAAGTGGAGGGCTTTCACCAAAGAGTGTGTCGGATATTTTAGTTGTCATTAAGAGATCCATGCGCTATGCGCAAGAAAATAATCATCTCGTGATTTGCTCGACCGCTGGGTTGTCTGTAAAAAGAAGCAGAAATAATATGCGTGTGTTATCGAAAATTGAGCAACGACAGTTAGAATATGTTTTAATGCAGGACATGGATCTTACGAAATTTACCGTTCTTCTTTGCCTCTATACCGGTATCCGAATCGGAGAAGCGTGCGCACTCAGGTGGGAACACATTCGACTAGACAGTGGTATTTTAGAGGTCAGAGAAACCATGCAGCGTATCCAAGCACCACAGAATATGGCATCGAAAACACGGATAATCATTACAGAACCTAAAAGCGCGAGCTCAAATCGAGATATTCCTCTCCCTCGGTTTCTCATGCAATATGCTGTACAGTTTCAGGCAGATAGGAATGCATTTGTTTTGACCGGAGAGAAGAATCAGTTTATCGAGCCACGAACACTCCAAAATCGTTTCAGAAATTATGTAAAAACATCCGGGATCGAACACGCGAATTACCATGCGCTTAGACATACCTTTGCGACAAGGTGTGTTGAACTGGGGTTTGAGATTAAGAGTCTGAGCGAGATCTTAGGGCACTCCAATGTAAATATTACGCTGAACAAATATGTACACTCATCTTTTGAATTAAAAAAGAAGAATATGGAGCGACTAAACCTGGCCATAATAGAATAGCCGTCAATTTCTCCGTCAAATCAAGCTGCGAAGCCATGCAGGATCATGGACTTCGCAGCTTTTTTCGTCAAGGAACTTACTTCACGAAAATTATAAAGGCGAAAATGCACTGCTGTATTGTGGTTAGTTCAGTCGGATGTACCCAGCCGATAAAACACGCTAGGTTTTCTTGACAGGCCATTGTCTGTTAGCGCTCAGTGAACGAGTATATAACCCATTTTCGCAACAGGAGCAGAGCAAAATAGGTCTTGGTTACCGAAAGTTTGAACACAGGCATTATAACAAACTGATGTCGGAACCAATGCAATCGACAGGGGATATGCTTAGGTAAGAGTATATCTCCCGCATTACCACTCGGTGTAAAGGGGGCTCAATATGCCTATTAACCACGAAGTAGTATATGGCAACATGCTCGAAAAGAATGCCCCGCCGCCCGATGCACTTAAGTCGGTAATCAGAATACAAGGAGAGTTTCGAGGTCAAAAAAGTGCCTTTGGGATTTCAGAGGAAGTGTTAAGTAAGCATATTTTGCTTGTTGGTGGCACAGGAAGCGGTAAGACCAACTTGTTTTATCATATGGTGAGACAACTTAAAGCTAAAATGACCGCAGATGACGTTATGCTTATCTTTGATAGCAAGGGAGACTTTCATAAAAAATTTTTTTCAAATGGCGATGTCCTCATAGGGAATTCTGCTCAATACCGAAAACAATCGGATAAGTGGAATTTATATGAGGAAATAATTGCGGACGGAAAAGACTATGCGTCTGTTTCACAGAACACCCAAGAAATCTGCAAGTCTCTTTTTGCTGAGCTCGTAGAGAAAAATAGCAGTAATCCTTTTTTCCCGATTGCTGCACGAGACTTAATGGCTTCAATAATCATCGCCCTGATCCGCAATGGCGTTATTCCTAATAATCGAGATATTAAAGAGTATATTGACTCTACCTCCGCGGATGATTTAAGAGGACTTTTGGGGCAGCATCGGGAATTGGCGTCAGTTGCCTCGTATATCGGAAGCAAATCCGGTTCCCAAGCACAAGGCGTTTTGTCTGAAATGTATTCCGTTGTCCGAGATGTGTTTACAGGCGTATTTGCTGATGTTGGCGATTTTTCCATGCGTAAATTTATTCGTCAAAAGCGAGGAAGGACCGCCTTTATTGAGTACGATCTTGCTATAGGTGATGTCCTTTCCCCTATATATACATTGCTATTTGACCTTGCATTAAAGGAAGCCCTCGGTCGAACCGCCACGCAAGGTAATGTGTACTTAATAGCAGATGAGTTGAAGCTTTTGCCTAATCTTCGGCATTTGGAAGATGGTATCAATTTTGGGCGTAGCCTTGGTGTAAAAATCTTGGCTGGCTTGCAAAGCATTGATCAGTTAAATGCAAATTACGCCAACGAGACGAAAGCTCGTAATGCTGTATCGGGTTTTTCTTCTGTGTTTGCATTCCAGCAAAATGACTACAACACTAGGGAGTATGTTAGTCAACTCATGGGGCGAAACATGATTTTAGAAACCTTTGCCGAAGCAAATGGTAACATTCATTACGAAAAACGAGAGGGCTTTGCGGTAGAAGATTGGGATTTAACCTCTTTGTCCGTTGGCGAGGCGGTGGTAAAACTACCATCAACTGCCCCATTCCGTTTCAAGTTTGAGCTTTTCAAATAGCCTTTGAAGATGCTCGCTTTATTGGAGGATAGCGTATGGGCTTGTTTGGGAATATGTTTTATGGAGCTTCGTCTGCCTCACTCTGGACGGGCAACATGATATATACTGCATTGCAAAATGCTAAAACGAAAAAGGAAGTGCGCGAATTATATAACCGTGCTTCTGAGACGAATTTCAAAAATCGTTCAGTCGCAATTCTACCAAGTATCAACAAGCAGCAGTTGCTTCTCGCATCTGGAGATCCGAGCGAAAACGATATATACGATTACCAGTCAAATAGCAGCACTGCCGCCTTGGACTATATATGGGGTGAATCAGAGGAGCCAGAAGGGATAATTGTCTCCGGCGGGCGGCCGTCCGATAGGGTTTGTGCTCTGATCCCATTTGTACATAAGGCTCAGGTCAAAGAGATACCTGTTGTTGCTTTACACACTGGCAATGCTGACTTAGAGCAAATGATTTCAAGCCATAGTCGTGCTTATGAGTTTATTTCGAGAAAAGACACATATTATGATGTCTTCCGCGGCTTGCCAGTAGAAGATATTGCCTATTTGCTTTATGAGACGATGCCGCAAGACAGTACAAGCCCAGCCGCTGAGTCTCTTCTCCACGCTCTGCTCGAGATACTTTCACGCACATCGGGTAATATCACTATTCAAAGTTTGGCCGCCTTCCCCCTGCTTTCATTGAAATCGAAAATTGATGAAATGCACCAATCGGGACAGTTATCAGCGGATGAGTACGCTGAGATAAATCGTTATTATATGTCTGGCTCCGCAGAAAGTGACTCTGTTCGCATCTTCTTAAACAAGTTGAACAGGCAAGCTGAAGCCATCTATGGAAAGCTAACTTCGAGACCTTGCAATATTAAGCGGTTGCTCAACCAAAAAGGTGTTATTGCTATCGACGTAGGCACCACTGGCAATGATATATTGTTGTCACTGGTTATCAATCATCTTTTGCTCCTCCAAGCGCAAGGTCGTGAGTTCGCAATATTGATTGACAATGTACCCCTGTCAAAAGATCCGAAGCTATCTGAGCTTACACGCTGTAAGGCTTGTGCTGTAAGCAATAACGATTTCATTTCTTCCCTGTATGGCGGAGAAAAACGGGGTGAAGATTTGTTCTCTGAAATAACAGGCAGTGTTAGCGCAGTGGTGTTGTTCAGACACGCATCGGGAACTTCGTGTCAGAAATGGTCGGAGCATCTAGGCACATATAACAAGATTCATATTCGCTATTCTTTGTCACAAAGTAAAGCTTTTATGAACTCAAATGACTCAAGAGGGCTATCCGTAGAGGAGAAAGATGAACCTCGTGTAAGAGCTGAAACAATCAATAAGCTTCCAAACGGTCTAGCATGTATTCATACGATAGACGGTACATTGTTTGCGGAAGTGGCTTGCCCCTGAAGAATAAGTTCTAAATTTCGCTATGATATAGGAGGAATAAAATGAACGGAAAAAACCAGTTCGGCATAGACCCAGAATCCGTGGTGAATTTCGTAATTAACGGAGAGAACACATCTGAAAAACCGGCAGATACTGTTGGTGAGGAAAGAAAAAGAACTCCCACACAAGATTATGAGCAGCAAGCAAAAGATTGCTCTGATGGCGAGCAAAAAACTGGGGGTAGCGCTGCTTCCTCTGAACCTAACGTTGCTCCTGTAGTTCCCCCACAAGAAGATGGGGCTGCTGGGGAAGTAAAAGCAGAAATCGAAAAAATTCGTTCTGATATCGCCAAATCAGCCGAAGCAAGCAAGCAAGTTTTTGCTGAGCTGCGTGAGATTCATAAACTGTATCACAATGAGTTTGCTGGACGACTGAAATCCATGCAAGACGAGTTGGATGTTTATCATAAGGCAGATCGAGGACAAGCTTTCGATGGTATTCTTTCTGCTATTGCTCGCATCTATAGCAATAACGAAACTTTGGTTGACGAGATTTCTGACTCAAAAACGCAAAAGCATGTCAAATATATGCTGTTAGATATTTTGGATTTGCTTGAAGAGTATGGTGTCCAGCGTCTTAAAAGCTGTCCTGGCGATAAACGAAATGCTCGCCATTGTCAGGTGCTAGAGAGAATACCAACGGACGATCCGACCTTGCATGACACAGTTGTTGTAAGTCACAACTCTGGTTTTTATATGGAGAACAGAACAATCATTAAAGAATTGGTTGATATTTATCTGTATGAGCGCCCTGCACATGCTGAAGCCAAAGAAGAGGCAGCGCCTGTAAGCGATGCCGAACCAACCATCACCGAAGATAGTATTTGAATTTTAGGAGGAACCAAAAATGGCAAAAGTATACGGTATTGACCTTGGCACAACATACTCTGTTATCTCTACGCTGGACGATAACGGAATGCCCGAAATCGTTGTAAATCAGGATGAAGGCAGCAATCTCTTGGCCTCCGCTGTTTACTTTCAGGAGGGTGGAGACCCGGTGGTAGGTGAGGTCGCCAAAAACCAGAAGGATATTGAACCTGAGCGAGTCGTTGAGTTTGTAAAGCGCTACATCGGTAAGCCCGATGCCCCGACTTATGATTTCGATGGTGTTACATATGATCCAATCACAATCTCCTCTCTCATATTAAAGCGAATGAAGGAATATGCAAATGCTCAGGGACACGATGTTAAGGATGTTGTTATTACCTGCCCTGCCTATTTTGGCAATGAAGAACGTGCTGCCACGAAGCAGGCTGGTCTGATTGCAGGACTCAATGTCCTTAATATCGTAAACGAACCTACCGCTGCAGCCCTCAATTACTGCTGCCGTGAGTTTAAAGAAAGCCGCAAAATCATGGTATACGATCTCGGTGGCGGCACTTTTGATATTACGCTCTTCGACTTTAGCGTTGACGAAAATGGCAAGGCTCTTATCGATATCATCGAAACGGGTGGTAATGACCGACTCGGCGGCATTGACTGGGATGCTCGCATGTATGACTATATGTGCGAAAAGTACGCCTTCGAAAATGGCGTAAGCCAGGATGATATGGAAGTTGAGCTACAGCAAAAAATCAAGGCTCAAATTGAGCAGGCGAAGAAAGACCTCTCTACGCTCCAAAAGAAGAGCTACACTATCAGTTATGACGGCGACAGAACTCGTATTGAACTTACTCGTGAAGACTTTGAGAGCCGCACCCAGGATCTTGTAGAGCAGACCATGGACTTTGTTAACCATCTCCTTGAGAAGGCCGGTTTCTCCGCCGACAATGTAGATGTCGTTCTTTTGGTCGGCGGCTCAACTAAGATGCCGATGGTTAGGGCAGCTGTAGAAGCAATGTTCCCAGGTAAAGTGAGAGTCGAGGATCCCGACCTGGCTGTTGCAAAGGGTGCTGCCCTGGCTGCTGCTATTGAATGGAACGAGCGGCTCCAGACTATTGCTTCCGGTGGAGAAGTAAAGCCGGATTATCCTACCAATGACGAGGAAGAGCCCATCTCGAATCTTCCTACCACAGCCGAAGAAGCTGCGGCATTGATGATCAACGTTCCTCAGCAGGTAAGCACGGTGAGCGACAAGTTGACTCGTTCCTTGGGCCCGGCTGTCTATGTCGATGAGGAACACTATATGATTGACAATTTGCTCTTTGTTGGTGACGAGATTCCTGCAGAAGCAGAAGCTGTTTATGGCACTCGTACTGATAATCAGGCAGAGATTAAGGTCAAGGTTTTTGAGAATGTTGCAACCGACCGTGAGAACAAGCATGTTCTCCCCTCCATCGATGAGAACGGCAACGAACAGTATACTGATCCGGCTCTTAAGGTTAAGATGATCGGCGAAGTCCGTCTGGAGCTTCCTCCCAACACGCTGAAAGGCACTCCTATCCGTGTCGTTTTCCGTTCGAGCGCAATCGGCTTGGAAGTAACTGCTACAAACCTTGAAACCGATGAATCCGCAAAGACTACTATTACCACAGCTAACACTATGTCATCTGATGAGCTTGATGAAGCAAGAGCACGGTTTGCCAGCATCAAGACCAGCGGGCAGATTTAACTGATTTAAGTTTATCGAGGAGGCTTGTTCAGTGAGTATTTCAGTAGGAATAGATTTAGGAACAACATTTTCGGCAGTAGCCTACATTGACCCGAAGAGCAAATCTCCTCAAATCATTCCAAACAGAGAGGGGAAGAGAATCACTCCATCTGTCATTCAATTTCTTGACGGTGACATTATCTTCGGTAGCGAGGCAGAGGACGCTTATAATGCAGGCGAGCCAAACTGCGTTGCTACCTTCAAGCGAGAAATGGGCAACGATGAGCCATATTGTTACATAGACGGTGTGCCGTATACTTCCGAAAAACTCTCAAGTTTGCTTCTGCGATACTTAAAAGAAAACGCAGAAGAGGTATTAGGCGATACGATCAAAGATGCTGTTATCACGGTTCCTGCATATTTCTATTCTCGTGAGCGAGAAGCAACATATAGGGCCGCTGAAGCCGCAGGGTTAAAGGTCAAAAAGATTATCGATGAACCCAATGCAGCAGCGATGGCATACGGATTAAATAACTGGCGTGAAAACGCTAATATCCTAGTCTATGATCTTGGCGGTGGAACCTTTGATGTAACGCTCGTACACATGGGAAAGACCGGTGAACTTTCAACTGTAACCACCAGGGGCAATCACAAACTCGGCGGACGTGATTGGGATAACAGAATTGAGGATATTCTTTTTGACCGATTTGAAGACGAGACTGGTCTTGATCTTCGCGCCGATTCGGACATATCTGCGATTGTCCGCGGAATGTGTGAAGATATCAAGAAAAGCCTTTCTGTCATGGCAACTGCAAAGGCAACCGCTTCTTTTCCTGGCTTTGGCAGAGCGAGTGTATCTATTTCTCGTCAGGAATTTGAAGAAAGTACATCCGATCTTCTAGAGCGAACAGGCGCATTGTGCCAAGCGGTACTTGACGAGGCGGGCATCACAGCAAGAAATATTACGGATATTCTGTTAGTAGGTGGCTCTACGAGAATGCCGCAAGTTTCCTGCTATCTTCAAAGTTTGTTTGGGAAGAAGCCTATCTCCCACGTTAATCCGGATGAAGCCGTTGCACTTGGCGCAGCCATCCAATCGTCGAAGCAAAAGACAGAATATGCTTCTCTGTCTGTACAAGTTGTAGAAGGAAAAAAAGTAACCGATAGAAGTAATTCCGGTCTGGGTAAATATGTGACTGTTAAGCCGTCGCAAAAGCTCAATAGTCTTAGTGTCCTTAATTTGCGCGAGACAACAGCACACGCCCTTGGTGTGGTTGCGGTCAATGACGAAGAAAACTGTTACTATAACGAGGTTATTATTCCCGCTAATCACCCTCGTCCCGTAAGAGCCGCTAAGAGATTTAGATATTATACATCTCCCTCAGTTCCCAATACGCTTGATGTTTACATGGTGCAGGGCGATAATCCGAATCCGTTGGATTGCCTTATCCCATATAAGTATGTAGTTTCCGGCATACAGCACGTAAACAAGGGCGAAAAGATTGGCACGATTATCAGAGTACAATATAGCTACGATGATAATGGAATTATCCATGTGCAAGCGCGACAGGGCAATTCTAATAAGGATTTGCCCATAAGGAAGGATAATGCTCCAACTGATATATCTAAGTTTGGGCGGCCCGTAAAAAACTCTAATAATACAAGCGGCTCTTCGCTGGGGGTGATGATAAACAGAGATAGTGCAAGTGGATCGATTCACAAATATAAGGCTATAACATTTAGCAATGCTGAATGGGAAAAATACGATCGTATATCTGACCATCCGAGTGGCGCTGCGTTTAACGAGCCGTCTATTCATGTCATTGCCGACGGAAAAAAGATTGAGTTCCACGGCTACAATGTCAGCCAGATGGACGAGGGGGTAACTTACACGATTGATGGTAGTGACGATTTTGAAATCGAATGTAATATTGATACCTCTACTATTCAGCCCCATCCAGGTGGATTTCTAAAGATCCTGTTGGGCATCATTTCTGCCAATCTGAACGAAAATGGCGGAAGCATTTTGCTTGAGGATGAAGTGGTTGCAACGGTGGGTTCCAAATTTCATTTAAAGATGGCAATTTCGGATGGCGGCCATTATGAAGTCTTTGTAGATAAAAAACTTGCCGGTTCAAAATACTCTCCCACATCTGGCGGAATCGATGTGACATTTGGGTTTGAACACGAGGCACATTATTGCCACATCTTGTCACATGCTTATATTTCAAATATTGACATGATGCAGCGCACGAATGGTGGAGAGGATGAAAGCGCCGAAACACCTACTTGGGATGACTAACAATTTGCCACGATACCTTTTATAAGCTTGTGATTAAGATTGAGAGGAGCATAGACTAATGGCGGATTATGACTTTTTTGATTTAACGGGACTACCATTTGACCCGCCAGAAAAATCAGCAAAAAAAGTAAAGGCTGCTATTGATAAAAAGGTCAAGGAATTGGGGGCTTCTCTCGGTAGCGAGACACAGCAGGTAAAGCGCGATGAGATAACCGCACATATTAAGTTGCTCAACGATACTGGAGCGACCATCCTTACTCCAGATGGTAAAAAGGTTGTCGAAAGTTCCTACTCTACACTGGCAGAAACTCGAACGCAGGCAGAGATTGCAAAACTTAGAGCGACAGCTAATCTTATGGCATTGACAGGAACTAAGGTGATTACTGACGCTGCAATAAGAGACTTGCGAAAAGAAAGGAAACTTTCTGACGAACACATTCGAGAGGTATTTTCCAATCTCGGCTTTATGGTTAAAAGCTTTGAAGGTATTGATGTTGCAGGATTATTTCCGAAGCAGATCAAGAAAACTGATGAATTTCTTTTCGCCTTGAGTAAAACAACAGATCCGAATCCCAATGGAGCAGATACTTCTTTGATTACTGATTTGTATTCATTTGCTGCATACCTGATGGAAGAGCCGGAAAGCTCAGTTGTTTATCGAGGGAAATCGACCAGCGAGCTACTAAGTATTTTCGATACTTTTTCAAAGAAGTTTTCTCAGAGAAATGACAATCTCGGAAAACTATGCGCATCCATTGCAACAGCAGGCAAAACATACATATTTAACTCCGACGAGAATCGAAACAAATATGAATTTCATTTGAAGTATAAAACCCGGGATTTGAGTAGCTTGTTCGATTCGATGAGGGGGGCGCCTAAGCAGGTTTTGATAGAATCAAGTTTTGCCGAGCCGTGTATTAAACGGATTGCTGAAACACTGGACTGCACCTATGAGATCGCTCTAGCGGTTTACAACAAGGAAGGTAATATTACCTATTCACCTAAAGTCTCGGCTTACCTTGTCAAGTGTCAATTCTGTGGTACGATGAATCAATACCCATCGGAACAAGATGCAATCAAGGCAAACGCCTGTTCAAACTGCAAGAAGACACTTTTCAAGAAGTGTACCAAGTGCGGAAGAATGGTACTTGCATCGTTAGATAAATGCCCGTACACAGACTGTGGTTTTGTATTTGCCAGCGCAGCGATGTTTAGCAAATACTATGCTGCTGCCGAAGAAGCTTTGCGCAAGAGCGATTTTGACCTTGCTAGAAAGTACCTGTTTGAAGCTCAGACAGCTGATCCGAGCGAGAAACGCCGTATTGAGCAGCTAACCTCGACTATTAAAGCCGAGGAAATCCGGAACAGGGAACCATTGAATAAACTGCGGACGTTGACCTCTGCCAAATTGTATGTTCAGGCACAAGCAGAGCTGCCACGAATTATTCAAGAGTACCCGAATCTGAATATTGCTGATATAGAAAAAAACATTACGGAAGCTATTTCCAAGGCTGACTCTTCCTTTTCTTTTGCTCAAAGCCTCACAGCATCTAAACAAGCGGATGTGTGTGTCTCAATATTGCAATACTGTGCAGACCATCAGCCTTCACTCAATTTTCTTCATGCTACCCAACCAGTGCCAAGTCGAAGTTTAAGTGCAACGGCAGATAGTGCTAAGGGTTGCATCAATCTTGCATGGACAATTTCTGAGGAGCGAGGAATCAAATATCATCTTGTGCGCAAGACCGGAAAAATGCCTCCGGTAAGTGTTTCTGATGGCACATTATTGCTGGAAGACACCAATGCTACCTCTTTCTGCGATAAAACCGCTACTCCGGGACAGTTCTATTCGTATTCCTTGTTTATTTCCAGAATGGGCGTGTTCTCAAATGCAGCGACAAACGTCACCGCGCTCTATTCTGATGTGCAGAATTTCAGAGCAGTCCAGAATAGAGATTCCATTCGTTTGACCTGGGATATGCCGCAAAACAATATGGGCGCAACAGTAACGAGAACGTCATTCGGTAAAGATATCGTGTTGTCTCGTTCGGCGTATGGTAGTTTTGAGGATTTCAATATTCAATATGGCGTTGCATATGCCTACAAAGTGTCAGTTAATTATGCCGATACAATAAGTAGCCCAGGCATTAAAACGGTAATTACTCCGCTGGTAACAATCGATTCTTTCCACATCAAGGTAACTCATGTTAAAGACAATGTTTACAAGGTCTCTTGGGATATTAAGCAGCCCAAAGTTGATCTGAGAGTCATGGTAAACAAGTCTGTGAACAGCGAGTGCACTTCGGATGTTAATGCGGTTCAGATCTCGCTATCTAAAGATAGCTTTAGTACAATCTCAGTAATGGCATATTCGGGCGGCAAATGGGTCGAAAGTGAAAATAGCGTTCAAGCTAACACCTATTCTCCGTGCGCTATTGATAAAAGCCGAACGGAGCTCACTGAAGAAACGATCACGACACCTAAAGGAACGGTTTATAGCGTAGAGCTTAAAATACGGCTTTCGCAAGGAATACCCAATAATGTTGCCGGATTTTACTATGCCGTCCGCACCACTTCTTCTGCATCCAGGTGGGCCACTGTTGAGGAAATAGGAAAGGTTCACGATATTGGCAAGGTAAGCATTAAGAAGTACAAAGAAAAAGACGGCATTATCTACTCCGAATCGGTTACAGACGAGCGGACATTCTATATCTCTGTATTTACAATATATGATGTTGGCGGCAACGAAGTTATCTCTGAACCTAAAACAATCAAAGTAGATAGAACAATTTCGGCAGATCTATTCTGGAAAGTTTCTAAGGGCTTCCTTGGTTCGCTTAAATTGACAATCTCTGCTGTAGGCAATAGACCGATAGAACATGTTCCTGAGCTCATTTTGTGTGGTTGTAATGACGGAGAGTTTATTACTAACAACAACGACCCAAAGGCGGTAGAGTTCATCCGCATAAACGCTGTTGATCTCGAAAAGCCACAAAAGGAATACTCGCAGAGTTATGATTTGGCAAAAGACAATTACCGCAAGAACATGAAATTCTTCTTATTTGAGGCAAATCCAGTACGAAGTGAAAAGTTTACGCTTCGTTGGTTTCAAGGATTTACCGGAAAGGTGTAAGTGAACATGGCTAAATTTACTTGTCCGTTTTGTATCCGTGAGTATGATAAAAGCAAGGTTCTCTATGTTTGCCCCGATTGTGGAGCACCAACCACGCCCAGCATATTTGAGCGTGAACCAATTAAGTGCAAGACTTCTGGCTGCGGTGGCTTAGCTACCATTAGGAAATGCCCCTCTTGTGGACAGGTTATTCCTAAAATGGCACTTGAAACTCCTAATTTGCCTTTCAGTATTGTGGGCGTCTCCAACTCTGGTAAGACAAACTATATCACAGTTATGCTCCACGAACTTGGCAAATCCTCTGGATTAAGACTTGCACTAGGTCACCAGACAAAAGAAACTCTCGACCATCAGAACGAAAACTACCACCGCATTTATGAGGAACATACCCGCCCTGAAAGCACGCAATCTGGTGAAAACATGCCGCAGATTTGGTATATCAAAAATCTCCAGAAAAAGCGTGGTAGTGAAGTTCCAACATATACCTTTACAATATTCGACGGCGCAGGAGAAGATCACGAAAACAACCTGGATCCCTCCTCGACTGTATGCCGCTATATAAACGCATCCAAAGCAATTATTCTTGCAATCGACCCGTTGGTTTTGTCTAAGATTCGCCGTGGAGGAGTAGTAGATCACGATGTTATGGTTAACTCTCTTGGCGGCTATGAAGGCGAAACCAAAAATGCAGAGGACGTAATCAATAGTGTTGCATCATACATAAAGGCCGCACGAGGCATTAAGGCAACAAAAGTTTTGGACATTCCAGTGGCAGTTGTACTGACTAAGTTTGATACGATCCTTAATCACAAGGCATTTGGACCGCAGGCGCTTATCAGAAACAAAAGCCTTACTGTTAGAAACGGGCGTGTAGATACAACGGAAATTTCGCAGGTTGACGAGGAAATTCGTAATTGGCTGTATGAGATTGGCGAGGGCGCTTTTATTGATGCCTTGGATTCTCACTTCAAAGAATACTATTTCTTTGGCGTGTCCAGTTACGGAAATCCGCCAAAAAACGCATATACGCTTTCTGATGAAATTGCCCCACATAGAGTTCTCGACCCCATCCTTTGGCTGTTTAAGAAAGCAAAGTTCATCGACTAGGAAGGAGGTTTCCTGATGTTTTCAGAACTTATTTACACTCGTTGCAGGCATGGAATTGACATATTAAAAGGTGGTCGAACCATTTCGAGCGATGGATTTAAAGTGTATTCTTGCTCCGATAGTATTATCAATAATGACATTGCAGATTTGCCACTTCTACTCAATATTGCGCAAGGAAAGCAGACTTATATCGATCCCTTCTTTATGGACGATGCCTACTTATTTATCTCTCCAGATAAAGGGAAAAAGATGATAGTAGATTTCCATCCTATTCCGTTTGACAAAGCTGCAACAGGAGACTATTCCCATCGTCCAGGCAACTTTATCAATCAAGTATATGTAGGCGACTTCCAGGACTTCTATCCCTACGAGTTATTTGGTAGTTCCTATGCGTGGGATGCTAAAGAACGCGGGGAAGCGTTTTACTATAATACTCCCCCAACAGCTCTTCCTGAGAGAAACAGTCTTGACGATGCTGCCGGCTCTATTGTTCAAGATGATATTGCTACTTTCGTTTCTGACGGGCGAAAAGGGGCAGTCACCGCAGCCGTAGCATTTTTGCTTTCTCAATATTCATTACCAACAGAAAACAGAAAATATCTTGTTATCCAAGACGAGGATGCCGCGAAAATCGAGCTGTGGATTGCTGCCATCCAAAGCGCATTTTCGCCTAGAATGGCATCGGGGTTGCCTTTTGCTACCCGGCTTGATAAGTTTACAAGCACAAATAAGTACACGGTAAATCTCAATGGACAATACCAGTCTCAGATGAATCTTCAAGACCCTAATCAGCGCCTCCGACTTAGAGCGATGATTGTTGGTGTTGATGAGCGTGATCGCGTTAATACTGCTGCTGTGCGTCAACTGGCTAATTCTCCCTATGCTGTTTTGAACGGAAAAAATAAGTCTTTCATTGGCGAAGCAAGCACATCGCATCCATACTACAAAGCCGTCACCGCGTACAACGAACAGCATATCCGTTTTTGTCGAGAGTTTTTGCAAATGCTTGACATCGCAGAGCCTAATGAAGATGTGCTAAAACTATACGATGCTTATACTGTATTGGACGCTATATCGGCATCCACTACCGTTGGTGTGATTTCATCCAACCTCTCTGTTTTGAGCAAATATAATTTGAAACAAAACGGCTATCTCAAAGCATTGTATGAAACCATAAAAGGCCGATTGCAAGACTATTTGCAGAAAGACTTAACCGCTTCCTTTGCTGTTATGAATTGGCTCCAGAAAGCAGCGCCGGTAGTTGGCGATATGGAGGCAGCGCTTAGTTTCAACAAGATTGTAAACAAAGCGTTTGCAGAGAGCGTATTTTGCAACCCTAATAGCAAGGAAACTTCTGAATTCTGGAGCAGTATTCGCACAAGTGCATTTTTCGATACGGTTGCGACCACTCTGACCAACACGGCTGTCCTTTCTTTTTATGAAGAAAAAATAAGCGAGTTTTCTTGTGATGGTTGGGTGTTCTTCTTGGATATTTACTTGGCTTGCGCGCAAAAGGCGCGAAAGTATTCGGAAGCTGAGCTTGAACCTGTTGTTGGTCGGGGCCTATACTCTTGCTATAGAGCTAAGAATGCAGACAATGCTTTGCAGATATGCGATTTAGTTCAAAAGAATGGGCGTGGCGCGTTAAAGGCATTGCTGCTCAAGATTGCTGAGAATAAAGATCCCATGTACACCAGTTTTTGTATTGATCTGCTTTTGAAGACGACACCAGACTTGGTATCTAATGACATTAAGACAATGCAACTCTGTAAGGGACTGCAGATTCATAATCAGGGGCAAGCATGTATAGCTGCATTGCAGTATAGAAGCAAAATGCTAGAAAACGCCGCGGAGCAAGAACGGTTTGTCAATGCGATTATAAATGAGCAAGCATTTGCATCTCTTGATCTAACTGACATTTTTGAGGCTTTGGATAATGCTATTTTGGTATCCGATAAGGGAAACTCGAAAATTGCTGCCTTACTGCAAAGCTGTAAACCTGCAAAAGCTGTATGTGTTAAGTCCGCTCATATTTGTGCTGCTGCTATCTTTGAGAACAAAAAACGTAAAACTACGATAGATAGGGCGTTGCGTGAATTTACGGCTCAAGGTTTTCCCTCCGTGGAGAATGATTCCTTTGTCAGCAAATTGGTTGACAAAATCCTAAACAGTGAGCTTGAGGGAGGCGAGCTGACTTATATAATAGAGTTGTTTGCTACTTCTGAATTCTATTTGAAGCGGTTAATCGGGGCAATTTTAGTGTCTACAACACCAAAGCACGGATATGAGTGGAACATACTCCTCTATGTTGAGGCAAAAACCAAAAATCTCATCATCAGGGATACCATCGTGTCGGAATGCCTGAAGTTCAAACAGCCGGAAAAACATCTAGTACAGTTGGAAAGGGCAATTACAGAACCGTCTTTGAGAAAGCCGTTTAATGAAATTTCAACGATAGTTGATGAAGAAGTTCAAAAAAATGCACCTCAATCCAAACTCGGAAAACTGTTTGGATTTATGTCTGGCGATTCAAAGTGGAAAAAATAGGGAGACAAACAAAAAGTGCTCGTGTCTGATTCGGTATTCAAAAAAGTGTATGAAGCATTTGAACGACATGATAGCTGTGTAACGATAGTGCCCACAAAGAGCATGGACGCCTTATCTACGATATGTGCCGTTGCCGCGGCAAACGCTACTTGTGCTATATACATAAATAGTTTTGAGTTTCAAAGAGTACTCAATGTCACCCGCTGCATTCCGCAATATGCTTACGGACTACCGCAGTTACAACAGTATATTGCGGAGTGCAGAAAAAAACGCGCGGAAATCATAGACCGCTGTAAAGCATCTAATACATACGATACTGTACTGGCAATACATGACGAATTGACAAAAGGTGTTCGCTATCAAGAGAATGGCAAGTTATCTCATTCCATTGTCGGACCACTTTTGTTTGGGCGTGGGGTTTGTGATGGTTTTTCCAAGACGCTAAAGTACATTTTAGATGAACTGTCTATACCTTGCTTCGTGGTTAGTGGAACAGCAACAGATCCTCAAACAGGCATAAACGAAAGTCACGCCTGGAATATCGTAAAAATAGATAATTCCTGGGTGCATATTGACCTGACATTTGATGCGACGATTTCTCAACCACCAATTCTTCGCCACGACTATTTTGGATTAAACACACCAACGATAGCCAGAGATCATCAGTTTAATTTAGCTCTCTATCCGGTATCCTCAACCATCTCGTTAGAATATCATCACAAGAAAAATCTGATTGTTTCAGATAAGAGAAAAATACCAGCTTTAGTGTTGGAAAAGCTAAACAAGGGAGAAACCCATATATTATTCAGACTGGAAAAACAGGACCGTTGTGTCGACCATTCCAATGAAATATTACAGCAGACATCCAGTTTTCTCTTAAAACATGGGATCAATGCTATGATTGCGATACACTATAACCTTGCGCAATCGGTATACTGTATCACCGTTAATGAGGATAGTCGTAGTCGGCATCAGCTATCGCGGAAAGTAAAGCACTTTTATTTAACCGGCGAATAACGATTAGGAAAGATTGAAGCAAGACTTCACAGGAGGACAATATGGGATATGTAATTGGAGCAATAATTGTTATCGTCATCGTCTACTATCTCGTGGTGCATGTAATAGCACCCATTGCAGGTGTATTGGGGACAATCGCTCTTTCAATTGGAGCGTTATATGCGCTTGGCGTTTCTATTAGTAGCTTTGCCTCATCGCTTAAATTACATATCAACCCATATACCACTTACGTCGATAACAATCCAAAAGCAGCTCAGGGGACAAAAAGAAGCTATTTTTTTGGCCCTGGATATCATCAGATTGCCATTACGGTAAAAGATGCATTTTCTAACCAAGCCAAATACATGGATACCGTTAAAACATGGTGGAAAGACTTCCGGGCAAAACACGGATGGGTAATAAACATTTGGGTTGACATCTTTTACTATGCAGCGTGTGTCTGCACATATTTTTTTGGAACTATATGGACGATTCTGTTTTCGAGCCTATTGTTCGTGGTTATTTTTACTGGAATGTGTGGATTCTATGTGTTCTTTACACTTCTTTGGCTTGTAGACCGTATCACCTTAATGGTTCATTCAATACAAAGCAGATGCCCCAACTGTAAGAGAATATCGGTCGTACCTGTTTTTAACTGTCCTGACTGTGGAGCACCGCATCAGAATCTAACGCCTGGTCCTTATGGGGTATTAACGCAAAAATGCGCTTGTGGCAGAAAGCTGCCCACGACGATCTTTAACGGACGCTCGAAGTTGGAAGCATTGTGTCCGTTCTGCCAAACATCGTTGGCTGCCAGCGATGCGAAGCAGTTTGGTATTCAGCTTGTCGGTGGCGTGAGCGCCGGAAAAACAACTTTCCTTGCCGCTTACTGGCATCACTATATTGAGCAGTTAAAAAATGACAGGCAGTTGGAATTTACTTGCTTCCCGGAAGATGCTTTCGATGAGTTGGAATATTGGTATCAAAATGGACTTAGTTTAGCTACTAGCGAAACCAATGCCACTATGTATAGCATTGTACACAAGCGAGACGGAAGCGTACCAATCCAGATGACAATTTACGATGTTGCAGGTGAGTCATTTACTAATCTATCCGCAGACATTCAGCAGCAACAGTTTAGATACTGCGAAGGCGTTGTAATAGTTATTGATCCTACAGCTACACCAGAGCTTAATGTTGATACGGTCTCTGGTTTTGTTAGTGAGTTCAAGCAGCTTAAAGGTATTCATTCTTCTCAGCTTGCCAAGATTCCTGTTGCAGTTATTATTTCTAAGGCAGATTTGTTTAAGAGGGAAATTGGTGTTCCGAAGATTAAGTCGATCTATCATCAGGCAATCAAGGCCGCTGAAACGCAAGACATCTCGCTTGACTCCATTAGAAATGATGCCTGCAGAAATTTCTTGCTTGCACATGGCTTTGATGCCGTCTTGAACATGATCGATGGCGAATTTGAAAATGCGCAATACTTTTCCGTCAGCGCTATGGGACACGAAGCTGAAGAATCGACCCCTTATGAGCCGTGGGGAGTTATTGAACCTATTTTGTGGATTACACAACAAGCAAATATTAAACTATAACAGGGGGAAAATATGGCATATCCGGAAAAAGCAGCTAGAAGCGTTGATGAATTACGTCGTGCTAATGCGGCCATTAATCAACGCCTTGAGGCACAAGAAGATAGCTATAGAGCTCAAGGAATGGGCGATGAAGAGATTCAAGATCGTCTCGCTGCCGACAAGTGGAATTTTCAGAAAGAATGGCTTGATGATAGATATCCTGGCGAACATGTATCACCACATGTATTTAATGGCTTTAACCCAAACGGAGCAAAAGATCGTATTGCAGAAGCAAAGAGAAGCCCCCGCCTCGAAGAGACAATGAAGCAATTTGCGGCAGAAGAGAATCAAGCCGACGAGAATGCACACAGTGAAGATATGGAAGAATCCATGTAGGAGGAAGTATGAAGAATTTTGGATATGTATTGGCTACAAAAATGCTTGTAGATGGAAAGAGAAAAGTTCGCTTTATGTATCGTGAGACGCCCGATAATAATCAGGATAGCGGATGGCGGTTTTTCTGTGGCGACGAAAATGACGAATATGTAAATGTGCCTGATAATATTGCAGTTTACGATATCAATACGATTATTTCGCTTGATAAGAGTATCACGCCTTATCTAAATGCGGCCATCGGTGCAACCTTTGAGCGAGAAGACGAAAATGCTTGCTTTAAGGTCAGCGAGGACTTCCTTTCGGATAAGGGTGGCGAATAATCATGGGACTGCATAGGCCATATATTCGCAAAGAAGTACGAGCCGAGGTTGAGCGTCGAGCTGAGAAAAACGATAAGGGGCAATTTTTGGATGCAAATACCCATGAACCTATTGAGGGACAGTATGACTTGGGGCATGTAAGTGGGCACGAACATTGGCGTGAGGTCGGGCAAGCAGAAAAAGAGGGGCTCACTCAAGAAGAGTTTAATGAACGGATGAATAATCCGGATTATTTTCAGATAGAAGACCCTCACGAAAATCGTTCCCATGCCCATGAAATGCCAGCAGAGGAAACGGTAAGCGACGAACAGGCTGAGGAAAACGGGCAAGAAATGTAAAGACTTGGAGGAGCTTGCATGACATTTGAAGAGACTTATCAAGATTTGATATGGAATATATGGCCAAAGGTTAAGATGTTTGGCTCCGAAGTGTGGACATATTGTGTTGATTTATGGAAACAGACTCCTCATGCTATTCAGAATATGTTCGTCGCCTTGTTTTACATAGCTTTACTCGGCATCGCCATAAGTCTTATTAAATCTATTATCATCAACTATAAATCATGGAAGCCAGATCCGGATAGCAAACTGATGCTCAGTTATTTTTGCGGAACAGGTAACTATCAGCGTAAGTTAATTTACCATAGCGCGAAAGCGCTGCTGTTTGACAGAAAATGGTCTTGGATAAGCGCTGCAGGACTGGCATACCGCTTGGGGAATTGTAATAGCGAATCAAAAATCGTCTTGTTCTTCTGCTCTATTGCATATTTACCTTTAGCGTTTCTAGGTATCATCGAAATGGTCATCAGGTCCACAGTAGGCTTTTGCGCTTTCTTTTGCTTGAATTTGGCTATTTGGATAGTGCTTTTCGTGTTCGGTATTGTTGCGAGGCTTTTTATCCCCATATTTCGATTAATTGACTACACTCGCAGAGTTGAGCAACATTGCCCTCATTGTTATGCAATGTTTAGTTTGCCGTATTTTAGATGCCCGCATTGTGGTGAAATACACAAGAACCTTATTCCTGGACATTGCGGCATACTCTTTGCAAAATGCTCATGTGGGCAGTTTATCCCCTGTTCTGTTTTGTCCCATAGAAGCAAATTGGTAGGTGTATGTCCGAATCCAAAGTGCGAAATAGATTTGGCTGCTTCAAATGCAAGACAGTTTTTTATTCAGATAATCGGAGGTAACGCATCTGGCAAGACAGCCTTTTCTGCAGCATTCCAGCATCAGTATTTGAGACTAGCACAAGGCCATGGTGGATACAAAATATCCGGCGAACCCAAGGAGGTATTCGATGCCTTGGAGGGCATGTACACTAACGGTGTGACAGATCCGTCTTCACCTTCTGAAGTTAGTTCCTACAACTATGTTCATCATCTGAAGGGGGCTGCCGCACATAGCTTAATCTTCTACGATATTCCAGACGAAGTACTATTGAGCGAAGAATATGAAAAAAGCCCCCTCAACTTCGGATATACTGATGGAATCATCATTATTATTGATCCTCTTAGTGTTGCCTCTTTACGTAATGAATGTGTTAGACAGGGGGACATAAGCGCATCAAGTGACTTCTCAAACGATGATAGTGAAGCCATTATTGTTGACTTTATCAACAAGTTCTCGGAGATTGCAGGTCGATCCGCAAGAAAAATGAGCGACATCCCTGTTGCCGTCCTTATTGCCAAAAGTGATATAAAGCGAATAAAAAGCAGTATTGGCATGCCTAAAATAAAGTCTCAATTCAAAAAAGATCCCGAAAAATATAATGGTGATTTATCGGCTGCTAGAGATGAAATCTGTAGATCCTTCTTGAACGATATTGGCCTTGCTAATGTCGTAAACAATTTGGAAAGTGTATTTTTAGATGTTTGCTATTTTCCAATAAGTGCGCTCGGACATCCACCGAAAGTTGGAGTGACATTTGAACCTTTCGGAGTTATTGAGCCTGTGACATGGATTGCAAAAAAACAGCAATCGGCAGTATATCCATTATTGAAGTATGTACAGGAGAGAATTAACCATTGTGATGGTACAGATTAAGGCTAAGGAAGTGCAAAAATGAATACAGTGAAGCATAGCGCAAAAACAACTATAACATTGATTGTATGTGTCCTCGGCCTTGTGGCATTAACGAAATGGTGCGATACCATGCCGTATAAGGCAATATACCATATCCAACGAACTCTCAACAGCAGGCTTATGCTTGAACCAGCTTTGGAATCTGTGCAAAGCATATGTTTTTGGAGTTTGCTCGTAGTAAGTGTAGAATACGCTGTTATAAACGACTGTTTTGGATTTAAGGTGTTTCAAGCATTTGCTATTCCGCTTACGATTTCAGTGATTGCAGCAATAGCTACGCTAATCTCTGAAATCCCCTTTCATTGGTATTGGGCTGGATATTTCGTGTTGCTGATTTTTGGAGTTAAAAGCTCCTTTGCAAAACTGTCCTCCATAAATATGAGTAACAGCAAGTTAGTTTCTTTTGCTAGCGAACTTAGGAATAAACCTAACATCGAGGGCAATCATATCGATTTTTATGTCGTGTATGTTACCAAGGTGTTGTTGCTCGTCCTTTTTGTTGTACTCGTATTATCGCTAGTTTTATTCTGCGTGGTAAACCGGAATAGCTTTGGGATGAGCTTAGTGCAACAGTAACTGGACGATAAGACCGATGGGTTATTAAAAAATAGAAGATTATCTTGCAGAGAATGGTAACACAATTGTAGATGACAGTGTCAATGATTCTTATATTATCCCTGATGAAATTATAGAGTGATCAACAAAAGGAGGTGTCGGAATTGTCCCTGCTCGGAAACATCATCTGGTTTCTTTTTGGTGGTGCTGTGATGGGACTATCTTGGGTCGCTGCTGGCGTGCTATGGTCACTGACTATTGTTGGCATTCCAGTTGGAAAGCAATGTTTTAAGTTTGCAACTCTATGCTTCTTTCCATTTGGAAAGCATGTCATTGCCTCTAATAACACAACCGGAAACTTTTTGCTCAATTTACTGTGGGTTTGCTTTACTGGCCTGCCCCTTGCTATGGTGGCTTCATTGATTGGAGCCTTGTATTATATTACTATTATAGGGATTCCATTCGGTAAGCAGTATTTTAAACTAGCAAGACTTGCATTAACCCCATTTGGGGCGGTCATAATGTGACATATGTTAGGGGGCTTTTTTATGACTTCAATTGCGCAGAAAATGACTGATACTGAAAAAAGTGGTAAACACACAACATTCCACATGTTAATAAAGCGCATTCTTGTAGGAAGCCTAGTCATCCTATTTATTGGCGTATGTTCATTTGCAGTGCTTTTTACAGCAATGTACTTACTATAAAAAAGAAAAACGGAGGACGATTTATGAAGAAAAAAGTTTGTGTCGGTGTAGCAATTGCTATTGTCGCTGTTGCCCTTATAGCTTTGATAATTTTTGTGTTTTCAGGGAAATCGGCCGAGACCTCTTTGGAACTGAACGGAGTTTGGAAGGTTGCAAAGAATGTAACCGACGGATCTATTTCAATACCGCAGAATGAGTACATGATATTTAGTAACGGGGAAGCTAGTGATTTCCGCGACGGGAATGCTGCACCATTTGCGAAGAGTTCGTATAGAATCTCCGGTGATGTTCTAGAACTTCCCGATATATCAAGGACTTATCATATTGCACAGAAGACGGAACAGTATATTTCACTGTATACTGCCGATGACACCTATATTTCACTTGTTTTAGCAGACAGCGAAGAGACGCTAAATAGTTCATTTGATCCAACCTATGTGATAGGAAAATGGAATATTACATACAGACCGACATCGGAGCCGATTGTCAATGAATACTTGATTTTTGAAAATGGCATTTTAGCAGACTATCGTGACAATTCGGAAAATCCGTCAATTGAAGCTGCATATGAATGGAATGACAACGTTATTAAGGCACCTGATTTGGGCGTAGAAATGGTGTGCTCAAAAGTTGCTGCCAATAGAATCATACTTGTCGACATCAATGAGGGGTATATCTGGTTGCTGACGAAAGCAGAAGACTAAAGCGAAGGAGATAGAGATATGCTGAAGCAGATAATAAAATACAAATGGTATCTACTGGTTGTTCTCATTCTGATGATTGCGGAACCAACCTTGAATTCGATTATGAATTTTCTGCTTCAGCGTATGTTTAATTCTGCAACTCCGAGTGGAAGTATTATTGAATTGCTCAGGCTTCTATCTGCGGGATTTTTGCTCTGGATGTTGAAGCGTATTATCATATATTCAAATGGTGTAATTAAAGCTCGATTTATTTGTAATGCCAAAAGGGATATCCGGCATCGCGTCTTTATTAGGACGATGGGGCTGGACACTTCAAATATAGCGGATATCGCATCGAGTGGAGAATACATCTCTGTCTTTACGAATGATATCACGCTTCTTGAAACACGATTTTATAATCAGCTTTTGGGATTGCTGTCAGGCCTGTTTTCACTTGCGATTTTAGGAACCTCCTTTATAGCATTGAATGCAAGACTTGCAGTGCCCATTATCGGGTTTGGCGTTGTTTCTATGTTTGTTCCGGCTATTTTCTCGCATCAGCTAAATGAAAAGAGCCTTGCCTATTCAAATACCATCTCAAATTTTACACAAAAGATAAAAGAATATATGGTAGCCTATCCTACCATTAAGAACTATTCAATTGAGCATATCATTAGTACACGATTTGATGAAGAAAACAGCAAGACCGAAGACGCCAAGTTTGATGCGGATTGTACGCTAAAGCTGGCCGACTGTGTTGGCCAGCTTCTTGCTTGGTTTATGCAATTGATGGGCGTTGGATTAGGTTTGGCGTATGTTATTAAGGGTGAGATTCTTATTGGCACAGTTATTGCTGCGCAAGGATTTGCAAATGATTTGGCTGGACCGTTGAACAATATAATCGCAAATATTAATTCCATCAGATCTGTGAAAAACATTGTTAGGAAACTCGAAACAATGTCTGCTGATGGAGAAGATGGACAAAAAGCCATTTCAGAATCCTTAGATGGTCCTATAATAGAACACACGGACCACGATGAGTCGTTCGATGTGTTATTCGACAACTTTGGTTTGACCATTGGCGGGAAAGAAATAATTAGGAGTTTTACATTCCTTTTTGAAACGGGCAAAAAATATCTCATCGTTGGGTTGAATGGAACGGGAAAGAGTACTCTATTTAAGGCGCTAAAAAAATGGTATGGGGCATTTGCAGACAACATCAAAATCAACGGCAAATCAGTTTCAAATATCAGCAATGAAGAGCTCAGCAAATGCATTTCCTATCTCAACGAAAACGTATCGCTTTTTTCCGGCTCGGTCAGAGATAATATAACATTATTTAGAGAGTATAGTCCTGATGTCTTCAGTAGGGCAGTGGATGATGCTCAAGTAAATCTTGACTTGGATCGTGTTGTTAATGATGAAGGCCGCAATATTTCAAGTGGAGAGCAGCGAAGGATTGAAATTGCCCGCAGTCTACTATCTTCTGTGAAGATGATTGTATTCGACGAGGTAGTCTCAACGCTGGATATTGAAACAGCGTATGAGATTGAAAAAATGGCTTTAGATTTCAAAGACAAAACCGTAGTATTTATATCACACAATTTCTCCGGAAAACTTATTCGCAACTATGATGACATCCTTGTCGTACAAAATGGTTCGTTACTTACACATGGGACATACAATGAATTGATTAATAGTTGCGATTACTTCAGGCGTATTTGTGAAATCAAGTTTGGCGATATCAGGTAAGCTAACTACATGTACTACTCTATTCAACTAAGGAGGGCTTGCCACTGTGGATGGACAAGTCATTATTATTAGCGCACCGTCTGGAACTGGCAAGAGCATGTGGTTAGCAGAATTAGTCGCAAAGGAACGAATTGGGGGCCGAAGTGTACATGTCTGCAGCGCGGTCAAGACATATGAGGCCTTTTTGCAGTGCGTCAGAGAACACTTTAGCCGTGATAATACCAGATTTCACTCTCCCGTAAGTTTATTAACTCTTTTCGGCCCTGCTGACATATTTGCTCTAGAAGATGTTGATATATTCCTTAGTGGGAGAGAAAATACCCAAAAAGAATTTGCACATATCATAGTTGAAACTGCACATGAAGGGAAAAAGATATATTTAACAGGAATTGATCTTCAGGGTCGTACTGAACACTTTCATGAAACGATTACGCGATGCTGCTCAAATCTGAAAATCTATACTTCAGTAAACCGGTCAAAATGAGAGGATTATTAATATAGCTGTTGAGGGTTCACCGTGCGTGGGTACTGTATGTGCTACTGTTAGGAAGATGCTATTTTGGATAAAGAGACTAGGGAAGCAACAATATGCTGATATTGCAATACATGGAAAAGATATGACGAAATTAAGTACCTATTTCAAAGATAGTTGTGTGGTGGAAGATTAGCTATGTGTCATGAAATTACATATGATATTCATCCCTGTAGGAATGATGAAAAGCTCGATGCATATGAACTTGCTGCTATGGAAGACTTTGAAAGAATTCATCCAGATAACAAAGTAAACCGTCATCAAGACCTAAATAGCTGGGAGACATTTTACCATGTCGCTTCACAGTTGATTGATGAATGCCCTACAATTGTGGCTACCGAAGATGAAAAAGTCATCGGCCTAGTGAATTACACATGCGCTTCGGCATACGGAACAATAAACTATCTGTATGTCCTCCCAAACTGGAGACATCAAGGAGTAGGCAAAGCTCTTTTAGAAAACGCTGAGACCCGTATTGCAACATCTTCAATTCGTTTTGCTCGAGTTTCAGTAAATCTGTGTGAAGGCTCGATAATTGAGTTTTGCGAAAAGATGGGGTACAGTGCGCGGCAGGTAATTATGAAAAAGAGCATCAAACCAATGGAAGAAGAAACAGTGAAAAACACCAATATGTTTCCGAATGGATGTGATGAATGTGATTGATAAAATTTGGAATACGGTTAGGCAGAAGGCTGCCGTATTTGCGGAAGGGAGGGCTTCTGAGGAATTCGTAAAGATCGGCGAGGATACATATTGTGAGGAGAGTATCATTGAGCGCGACGGCAGAAGATATGTGTTGTTACGAAGCATAGAAGATCCATCTGTGCTTCAGATTCGCCGCATATGCGAATACTATGAAACAGTAGAAGACGAGATGGAATTGCGGTATGCCGTAAAAGAATTTAAGCAGCAACAAGCTCTCACGAAAAAAAAGTCAAGGAGCAGGTGCTTTGCATTTGATATCGCTGTATTTACCCTAACTACCATGGCTATTATTGGTAATTCGTGGTTCATAAGATACTTTGAGACCTCTGTATTTGAGCATGAAATGATTTGCTATAGTATGTTAGCCGTTTGTATATGCGTGTTATACAATCGCTTTTGCACAAGAAAATCGCCCGCGCTATTGGCGTGTCTGTCATTCGGCTTTGCAATACTATTTACATTCTTAGTATTCCTACTTAACAACTGGTGGCGTTATCTCTATGAAAATACTCGATTCTACTGGAATTTCCAAAACGGCTGGTATTGGCCATTCAGTGCAGTCTTAAAGAGTGACATTAAGTACAGCATAGGAATCGGAAAGTATCGGTACTGGCTCGTCTTCTTTGCTGCCGAAATTGGTTTGTTAGTAGAAATGGTCTCCATGAGAGAAGTATCAAAGAAGAGTAAACCGTCAATCTAATCTTCTGCCTTAATCTCCGATAGAGTGGGCTGTTCTGGTGGGCCCATATTGAACCCGTCCTCGGTCCAACAAATAGGCGCAATCTCCCCTTGGAGGAACGAAATCATTTGCGCTTTATTCGAATAAAGTGGTTGGTATCATAATATGATACCAACCACTTTTACTCATAAAAGCGTGTAAAGATTGGAGGTGCTGCTCCCATTGGGACGATACCGGGGCAGTTTGGAGAGGTAGCCATGCTGCTCCAGGTCTGCCAGCGCCCGTTTGACCGTGCTGCGGGAGAGATTGAGGTCTTTGGCTATGGTCTTGATGCCGGGCCAACAGCTTCCAGTGCTGCCGGAGCGGTCTTTTAGGTACATATAAACAGGAATTGCGCGGTGCGGCAAAAGGGTATCCGCATAGATGGTATCGAAATAACTCACGGCGTATCCTCCTGATGGGGCAGGTTATAGGCGTGGCGTTTGGGCTGGTGTGCGTAGTCGATCTCCTCCGCAATGATCATGTCCTGCATGGGTGAATCGTGCATTTGTCCAGCACTCTTGGAGGAGCGCTTGCTCTGCTGCTCTGGCAGCTTGGGCGGGTATTTCTTCAGAATGGCACGAGTCAGCGCTTCCCGGTCAGCGTAATAGACCTTGCGGGCAGACTGTTCTGCTACACGATATTCCTCGTCGAAGGTGATGCCCCATTCGAGAAATAACCGCAAGCGGGTGCGCATAGGGTGGCATCCGGTCTTCTGTACAATGAAGCTGCCTTTGGGAATTGACTTGAGTTCATCCGCCGTCAGCAGAGGACGCTCCATCATTTGCAGACTTTGGCTGGGGTCATTCTTGCCACGGCTGACTGTGCCAGACAAAACTGTGCGGCTGCCGAGGGCTTTGGAAAAAGTCTCTGCCGCCTCGCTGTTGGGCGCAAAGCCACCGCTGATCACATCCTGGCAATTGTCCATCAAGATAGATGCGCCCTCTTTACCATAGTTCTTCTCCAACTGTGCCATGGACTGGATAATGGGTACCAGTGTCAGGCGGCGAGAGCGTCCCGCACTGAACAGGGGCAGTATATCAAAGGGCGGCATGGTGCCAAGCTCATCACAGAAGAGGATGACGCGGTTTTTCAGCTTGCCGCCGTTCTCATCCGCTACGGCGAAAAGTTCACGGGAGAGGTTTTGGATCATCAAACCCGCCATGAAGTTTTTTGTAGTATCCTCCTCCGGTAGAATGAGAAAGATGGCAGACTTCTCCGCAGCAAACATCTCAGCGTCAATGGCACTGTCGAAGCATAGGATCTGTTCCAGCTCCGAATCCAGAAAGGAATTCAGCCGGGACAGCACGGTAGACATGACGGAGGCCATCGCCTGCTCGGAACTGTTGAGTGCTGCCCCCGCCAGCCAGCGGGCTTTGTGTTCAGAAGGCAGTTTATCCATGAGCACCTGAAACTGCGACTTACCCCGTACTTTAGACGGCTCCAGCAGATCCTGTACCATCTTGAAGACGGACACGATATGACGGCGCTCCTCTGGATGTTCCTTGTCCGGCGGCAGAAACTCCGCCAAAAGCAGGATGACAGAGGACAGAAGTCCCTCGGCCGCATCATAGAAAAATGCGTTTTGCCCATGGTCGGAGTTTCCCTCCGGGCTGACGATAGACTTTGCGAGGATCTTGGCATACTTCTCCGCTTTAGCTCTGGCGGCAAGATCATCCGGCTGCGTTCTTGCAATGTCCATATAGCGGTTGATGAGTGTCAGTAGGTTGTTACCGTCCGAGCGGGTGGGGTTGCGCAGATCAATGACGGAGATATGCTTGTAGTCGTAATACTTTTGAGCAATGGAGCCGTAGTTGCGGGCGAGGTCGCCCTTGGTATCCAAAGCCAGAAAGCTGACACCTGATGCACAGGCATACTCTAAGTTGGGATAGAGAAAAAACGCCGTTTTGCCCGCACCGGAAGCCGCAATCATCAGGCAATGGATGTCGTCGCTATCTACCAACGCAGTCACTTCATTCTTCTTCCCTTTGCAGCCCAACACCAGCCCCTGCTCCGTGGGGAGAGCTTGACCGTTTCGCCACTCTCTGACCCTGAACGGTACATGGGCATAGGTCTGGCGGATCTCTTTGTCCGTTGCCCAGCGCGCTGTGCCGTGCTGACCATCGCCCACAGTTCGGGATTTGATGCTGCCGAGGGTGTAATGATAGGACAGCATGGCGAGTCCACCGATGACGGCGAACATTCCAAGTCCCGCCGCAACTAATACTCCTGTATTGGAGCTATTCAGGGTATCCCACATTGTCAGCAGAAAGTTTGGCATAGGTCGCTCCTTCCGTTTTCTATTTTCTGATCCGCTGTCAGATCGTCGTTCCAGTCCTTTTGCTGCGGTACGAGCCGAACTGCGGTGAGACCATGTTCTTTCAAGAGCTCAGCCATGCGCTCGCTGGCAGCATGACCGGCAGCATCATTGTCCAGGCAGAGGCGCACTTGCCGGAGCTGGGGGAGCTGCCGCACCATCTCCAAGACCGGAATGGAGGATGTCCCGCAGCAAGCCACATAGTTATGCTCCTGCCAGCCTTCCGGGTGGAGGGAGATATAGGAGAGCAGATCGATGGGGGCTTCGAATACATAGAGCGTGTTATCTCCGCCGAGATAATGAAAGCTGTGCTTCGGGTCACTCCCTTCGATGTTGCCGCGGTAGCTTTTGCCGATGGTATACAGTCCGCGCTTGTGTCCATGACGAGGAACGCCGTGTTCATCGAATCCGACGAACACGGCGTTGTGATATTCCTTTGTCCCATCCTTGGATTTCTCGCAGCTTTCGTAGATGAGCTTCTTGCGAACGAAGGCGTTGAGTATCTCTCGGTCGATGCATCGCTTTTGCAGCAGATAGGCATATACCCGACGCATGGACTCGTTCTTCGGCGGCAGCTCAAAGGGTTTCGCAGGCTCTGGCACTTTTTCCTTTGCCGCAGGATAACTTCCGCAGAGATCATCACCCAGCAGCATTGATACAGCCTCTGGGTAACTGAGCCCGTAAAACTGTTTTACAAAGCTAATGGCTTTTCCGCCCTGCTCGGTGGCATGGTCGAACCACTCACAACCGCGGATGGTGATGCTGTGGTTGCTGACAAGGCGCTTATCCCTGCCGGATGCGATGAGCTTCTCCCCACGGCGACGGAGGAACTCCTCCAAGTCCACCGAAGCCGCCTGCTCTTTCTGTGTATCTGTGAATGGAATATATTTGGGCATAGTTCCTCCTTTACTGTGATGGCTGAGTTAAGCCGCTGTCCCCGTGGTCGTCTACTTTGTGTCCCATTGCCATGCGCTTCTCCTGCAATCTGCGGCGGCGTTTCTTGTCGATCTGCATTCCGGCATAGATGGCGGGTTGTGCGGTGTTCTCACGGAATATGCGGCTCATCTGGTGGAGCATCCGAAGGACGGCGGCACCTACCGATGCTCCGACGAAGTCGTTTTGGTGGTCGATGAAATACTGCGCGTAGGTATTGCCCTGTGCTGCCGCCTGAGAAAGATAGAGCAGAGCCTCCTCATGATCCGTTTTCACTTCATGCCCCAGCAGATAGAGCTTCCCCAATGTGTATTGCGCAAATTGATTGCCCTGTGCAGCAGAATCTTTCAGATGCCGGATGGCGGCATCCGTATCTTTGGGAACATCATTTGCACCGATGAGCAGCAGCTTGCCAAGACGATACTGTGCATACTGATTGTTTTGCGTTGCCGCTTTTTGCAGCCAGCTTCGTGCTTGCGAAAACTTGCCCTGCTCCAACAGCAGCTTCCCCAGCGCATAGGCGGAGCAGTCGTTTCCGGCCTCTGCGGATTTGCGAAACCACTCGACCGCCGCTTCTCGGTCAACTTGAGATCCCAGTCCATCCCGATACGCTTTCCCAAGCTGATGGGCAGCGATGGAGTAGCCATCCTCCCACAAGCGGCGGAGCGTGACCAGCGCCATCGCTTTCTCACCGGGATCTGCGTCCGCATCGTTCAATACCGTTTTTGCCCTTCGATAAAAATGTGCTTGTCGATAGATAGTTTGTGCTGGACTTTGAGCCGGGGGTGCGGGTGGATCTTTCGGCTCCGGCTCATCCGACATGGCATCATCTTCGAAGGTAAAGTTCATCTCCGAGAGCCGGAGCGTTTCTCGAATGACCATGTTGCGTACAGTCTTGAACTCCTTTTGCTGCGATAGCGGTACTCGCTGCGGCGGAGTCTGGTTGTAGTCGATACAGAGCTGTTCTCGGAGATCCTGCCACAAAGAATAGGCGGCGGACACACGCTCATCCTTTGCGAGCTCATCCACGATCTCGTCCACGATACGCTTGATGCGGGGCGGCAGATAACCGTAGACTTTCTTGCCACTGACCTCTTGAAGCCGCTTGGCAAGGCCTGCCACCAGCAACTCCAGTTTGACATTCTGCAATGTCCCCGCCGACATCTGTTCAATAAGGGATGCCATCTGTTCTTCTGCTTCCTGTTGTAGAATACTTCTTTGATGATCTTTCTGCTCATAGATGTGCAGACGGTCGTTTCGGTAGATCGTGCTGACCAGTGCAGACTTGATACTGCGGATACCCTGCTTGGTGAGGAAACCTTCTTTCGGATCGGTGGAGAAGATGACCATGTGGACATGGAGGTGCTTCTCTTTTTCGTGGAGTGCTGCATACCAACGCAGATGATCCGGATGGATCTTATAGCCCTTGGCGATGTCCGTGATGGAGGCGTTGATGAGTGCCTGCCAGTTTTCAAGGTCTGTATATCCCAGCCGCTCCGCATTCTCACGGGAGAGGGAGATGATCGGCGTCCACACATTTCCCTGATGCTGTGCGACTTCTGCTATGGCATTCTCCAGCGAGATAACTTTTCCATCGACATTCCACAGGCCGTGTTCGCCCAACGATTTTACGCCGGGACGGTTTGCAACATAGTCCAGATAGTTTTCTCGGCTGTCCATCGGCTCGACGAAATCTTCGTGGATCTGTTCGATGAGGTCAAAGGCAGTCTGCCGATTGGGTGCGTTTACATAGTCCTCATGCTCCGGCAGTTCCTTCGCTTCAGGGAAGCTGCGGAGCAGGCGCTGGATGTACTTCTGCTGTTTCTTTGTAGCCGGGAGGCGGGTGTTGTCATCCTTGAGGAGCTGCACACCCTCACGGGTGGCGAAGTAGCGGGTGCGATGGGCCAGCCGAGCGGCATCTCTTCCGCCTTTCATATAGGGCGAGATGAAAATCAGTTTCGCCATGTGTCATCTGGCAACTGCCGCTGGACATCCTGGGCATCTTCGAACTTGATTTGACCGTTGGTGCGCAGTACCTCGTCTACCACATAGCCGCGCAGGGCGCGGCGGTCTTCCATCGTGTCACGGAAGTGGGCGGCAATGGTATGAGCCATAATGCCTTGCTCCACCGCGCACTTGAACAGGAGGCTGTTGGTGCGGTTGGCATTGTCCGCAATGATCCCGCGCAGCGCTGCCACCAATGCATCCGAGAGATACTCGGTGATGTCATCCGCTCCGAGGTAGCCCATGTAAAAGCACAGAGCTTTTTCTACGAATTCATTTCGGTTTTTGCTATTGCTTTCTTCCAGCCAGCTATCCATTCGCCTGCGCGTTTCAGGATAGAGCCGGATGGTCATCTGTTCTTTCGGCATAGTTGTCATCCTTTCGCTTGATGTCAGTTCTTGTGGGCGCAAACCCCTGCGGTACGGCGCTTTTTCAGAAAATGCGCCTACAGCTATGTTGAAATGCGTTGAAAACGCCTACAGTTCCAAATGCAGAAAAGCCCCGCACTGCGGGGCTTTGTGGGCGGTCCGGGGCGGAAACGCCACCGGGTCTTTATCTTGTACTTTTATCGAACAGGCAGGTTCTCAGCGGATTTCCCCATAGGCGGTTGAAAGCGGGGGCAAACAGCGCCGATGCCTGCCCGGGGTGCAGGGATGCCACCCTCGCCCCCAAAGCCGCACACAGCGGCTCACAGGTGGCAACAACGCTGGAACGGGAGGAGCCACCCACAGCGGGGTGGCTCCATCTGCAGGGTGTGGTCAGCTGACCTGCTCTTTCCACGCCTGCTTTTCCGCTGGTGTCTTTTCGATCCAGTCCAGCAGGTTTTGAGATTCCTCCAGCCACTTTGCCATCTCGAAGAGCTTCGTTCTGGCGTAGGGGCTGTTCACACGAAGTGCCGTTTCAAACAGATCCCAGATGTTGTCCAGCGTTTCAAGACCACTGGCATTCATAGGCTGTTCTTCCTCCGGTAGCACATGAACTACCGTGCCATCTTCTCCTGCGGTATGGATGGCATCCAGCTCTCGGTCCAGGAGTGAGATGACCTCTTGTGTGTCACCAACGGGGATGTCCCATGCCGTCCCGATGTGGGAGATACACTCTCGGTAGAACTGCACATCGGAAGTGGGGTGAAGCACTAACAGTGCCAGCCCCTCCTTTGCGATGTTCATCTGGAGTTCTTTTGCGGTATCGATCGTCATGTTGTAGTCCTCCTGTTTTTTGATGCGGGTGTTGCCCGTGCAAACACAATGGCACAGCACTGGCGGGAAAGCTATTCACGAAACCCAACAAAAAAATCCATGGCCGGATTTGTGAAATGACCATGTGCGCAAACCCATCACATGGTCTGCTCCGGTGCAGCACTCTGCTCGTCACGAAGCTGCTGTGCGTACTCGTGCAGGCTCATGCCGGTCTGCTGCTGGCAGAACTCCTCCATCTTCCGCGTCAGCACTTCCTGCTCGGCGGCGTTGAGGGTATAGTTCCAGCTCTCCTCCGTGCCATCCCCTTTGCAGAGATTCAGTTCCAGTTCGTCGCAGAGGCAGTCTTTCTCGATATCGTAGTTGGCGTAGATGTTGAGCCAGTCATCATTCTGGTCGGTACACACAAATGTGCCGAATGCTGCGTCCACATCGAAGTCAGCCTGCACATAGAAGTTGAGCTTGCCATCCGACTCGATGATCTCCTCGCCGAAGGAAAAATTCCGTGCAGAGAGATGACCCGCCGAGGTGATCTCCTTGCCACTCAGATGATCCAACAGTTTGCTCCACTGTTCCTTCGCAGGTGCAAAGGATGAGCGCGTTGCATGGTATGCCGCTACAGACACATCCCGCATCGCCCATGTCCACCAACCGTCCACGATGTGAACGGCTGAGAATTCGCGTTTGTCGAAGTTCAAATCAAACACGCCGCGATTTTTGCCGGTATTCTGTATGCGAAGGACAGTCAGTGCATCGTACTCCTCTGCTGTGATGGGCTGACCGCCTGCAAACATTTTGATGAACAGATCTGGCGCAGCACTCTCGTCGGTAGTAATGTAGCTGCGCAGCTTTTTGCAGGTATCCAGCAGCTCCTCACCGGGCGTAGTCTTGAAGTACCATTCCTGTCCGTTTTCTACCACATGGTAGGCGGCATAAGTACGGGCAGCCTCTTCCTCTGCACGCTGTGCGGCAGCTTCCGACTGGATCACATTGCTGATACGCTCATACTCATGCGCCGGAAGCTGATTGCACAGCTCGTCCAATACATTCTCCATATGCTCCTGCAAAGTTTCATCTTTGAGATGCTTCTCAATGGCATTTTTCCAACGCCGATCGATCCACAGAACGATTTCTTCCTGCTGTGCCATCTTCAGTTGTCCTCCTTCATCAGAGTAGGCTTTGGCTCGTTGCTTTGCGGCTTCGGCGTAGCCGATTTAACGGTACGCTTTGGCTTGGGCGCGGGGACAGCCTTGCTGTCCAGATACTCCCGCAGCGGCTCCGGTACGGTTTTCTCATAGGCCGCGTTCAGCGCACTTTCCAGGTACGCCTGTGCGGAAGAGTGTTCCTTATGCAGGGAGAACTCAAGTGCGTCGAGTTTCTCGCTGTCAAAGGCAATTGTTATCGTTGCTTTTTTCATGCATTTTTCTCCTGTACACGCCGCTCTTTCGGCGGCTGTCCGTCGTAGGGGGTATCGTTCCCCTCGGTGTTGAGGTCATGTCGGTGAAACGCTGCACGAGCAGGCTTCACAGCCGTTTATTTGCGGCCTCCCGCGCTTTTACCAGAGCCGCTCTCTGTGCCTCGCTGATCACGCGCGGCGGTATGATCTTCACCCACGCTTTGGGGATGATGTAATCAGCCGCCCGTCCATCGTGGGATACGCGGACGAGTCTGCAGTCCTCCGGCCTGTCCAGTGCCAGACTCTCCAGCTTTCGGCGCAGGGGTTTGTTGTGCGTGTAAATACCGGCGGTCTTTTCTTCCTCACAAAAGTTGATGATGGTCTCCTGTTCGTATAGAGATAGATCTATGTTCGCCACCTCCGATCACAACATCTGCGGCTCTTGCGAAGCCTGCTCCATTTTCTGCTGTGGGTGGTCGGTCAGTGCATACCAGCAACCATGCTCGTCTCTTTTTAAGGACAGCACCTCCATCTCCAGAAGTTCCTGCGCCTCGACCGGCATCTGACATCCGCTGACTCCGGGATGTGCCATAGTCGCTTCGCCGTGTAAGAGCTTCTCCGTTTCGGAAGGAGTCAGATCCACAAAACCGCACGGCGTCATGAGCTGAAAGTAATCATCCGGATAGCTTGTCAGCAGTTCCTCAATAGTCTTCGGCTGTATTGCATAAACCATATCACGCACCTGCGTTTGCCGTGTCTCGTCATATAGACCTGTGAGCAGACTTTGGAAGGTCTCGCCCACATCCACAGTCTGATGCTCCATCCAAGCCTCACTCAGAAGTTCCAGTGGCTTCTCCTGCTGCAGCAGAAAAATCATCTTCTTGCGGGAAAGATTTTCTCCAAACGCCATCAGCTCGGAGTGGCAGGTCATCATGGCGGAGATCTCATCTGCAGCCTGAATCAATTCGTCACGAGAGAGCTGGTCGAGCCGTTTCATGTACCCAGCCATCTCGTTTTCTATTCTGTTGAACAGAGCAGACCATGCTTCGTCAGATGCCAGTTGCTTTTGACTAATGATCTTACCGTGAAGGAAGGCCGGTACATCGATGGTTTCCACCGCACGGAACCAAAGGTCACCGCGGTAACCAATTTTCAAAGCAGAGAACTCCTTTGCCGCGTTGATCAGTTCTTTCGGACTACCGGGCGGGACTTCCTGATCCCAGCGATACCAGTTATCCTTCGGTTGGCAGGGAGCGAGTTTAAGGAGGACATAGTCCTCCGGCACGAACTTTGGATAGCGGCAAAGCTGACCACCTACGGTATAGTAGGGTTTGCCCTCGCACATCACGGTTTGCTCCATGTACGCTTTCATTTTAGGGAGGCTCTCACAGAACCAACACTCGCTGTCCTCGAAGCGGCGGATCTGACCGTCATCCAGAATGCTGTCGAGGCGATCTGCTTTTGCCAAGTGGTACACCACCGATGGTGCAGGTACTTTTACATAGGCCATGTCTCATTCCTCCTACATTTTCAGTTCGGGCATTGGACCGCCGCCGAATATGCCGCTTGCCGCCATATCAGACAGTTCTTGTGAACTTGCCCCCTGTTCCGCGGCTTCCGCTGCTGGTATGATCTCATTGCTCAGCAGAGCATTGGCTGGCTCATGGATCACCTGATAGACTGTCTCCACGGCACGAGGACTGAATCGCTCTGAGATCTCTTTGAACGCAGCAACCAAAGAAGACATTTCCTGCTCGAAGGCGGTTTCCGCACCATCTGCCAGTTCCTCCGCAAATGCGATCCACGCGGCGGTGGTATAAGCATCGTGCTGCGGGATCAGCTTGTCCAGCATGTCTGCATACTTCCTCTGCGGTGTTCCCTCTGTCCATTGGTATTGAAAATGCTCCTGCTGGTCATCATGTCCGTGATCCGCCGCTTTCTGTGTGGTACTGCCCAATTCATGAGCAGCGTATTGCTGCATAAACAAATTGAACAATTCCAGCGTTTTCTGCTTTGCCTCCCGGACAGAATAGTACGGTCCGATGGTTTCGGCACATTCCATTTTGTCGTCGCGCACATATCCGTAGTAGTGATTACAGAGGCTTCCGGGGTCGTGTGTATATCGGCGCTCCCTCTCTGTATAGATAACGACCTGAAATCGTTCGTAGGTCGTGGCGGGGTCGCGTCCCTCAAAGGTATATCGCGGCGATCCGTCGGTGAAGTCCGCGCCCTTTGTCCAAATGACCTTGTCCTTCACTTCATCTTTTGGAAACTCCATGTGATCCTCCTCAGTCGTAATTGATATACGGTATCTTCAGCCAGTGTGTCCAGCCGCGGTTCGCCAGCTCCGTTTTGACGACACCGTACCTTGTCCCCATAGCTTCGATGACCTGACCGCCGCCAATGTAGACACCAATATGTCCCTCATGCCAAACGGCAAGACCGGGAATGTCCGGCATGGTATCGATAGCCCCAGACTCCATGGCATTGTAGTACATCTGATTGGCGCCGATGTCCGGCATCTCGTGGGTACCATACTGGATCTCCATCGTCTCAGCGTTTAACCAACCATAGCCTTTGATGAGACCCACGCAGTCAGTGGTTCTGCCATCCAGCCAGTTGGCACGGATAAGATCTTCATAGTTACCGACGCCGTCGGGGTACTGCTCCAGCTTGTAGGCCAGGAGTGATTCCGTCAGTACATTGCCATAGGTGCCCCAAACATAGCCCCAGCCGGATCCCCATGCGTGGATGGCATAGATTACGAGATCCGCGGCGTTCTTGGTAGTGGGATCTGTGAAGGCGGAAACATCCAATTCTATGCTTCGGTCGCCGCCTGCAAGGAAGCTACCATCGTAATTGCCTTCGCCCATGCTGCCGACGATCATCCGGTAGATGTGTTCGGCGTTCTCCTTATCATCCTGCGTAATTTCTCTGCCCAGAAGGGCAGCCAGTCTTAGATAACTCGCCTCACGGGAGATCGGCACATTCACGGTATAGCTTTCTTCCTCCGTGGAGGTCGTGCCATCCTCCAACATCACCTCTACGGTGCGAGTCCTTGTTTCTGTCCTGTAGAAACACTCCACATAACGGTTTGCGGCTCGTCTGCTGGGCGCATCCTCGCCAAAGCAGAGAGCCATGAAAACGGCCTTGACCCATGTCGGGTCAAGGCTGCCATCCTCCGCCGAAACATTTACCACGGCGACCGCCGAATCCAGAAGAGAAAAAGCCGAGCGCATCTCTGTGATATGCGTTTGAAACTCGGCAGGTACTTCTTCGGAATAGCTGGGGCCATAAAAGCAGGCAGAGACAGTATAGTTGTTATGCTCCGCACCGCCTGTGCCGATGGAACACAGTACTGCGATGAGCAAGATGACAGGTGAGAGAACAGCGACCAGCACCCAGCCGATCCCTTTGCGGAGCTTCTCGTTGGAAAGGGCTGTCGCTGCGGCTCTGGCGAGCATACCTGCAGTTACTGCCATCAGCGACCACCCGCTGTGCCAAACAGCTTTTCCTTGTAGGCGGGAGCGTGTACCTCCAGCAGATAGCGCTCGTTGCCGCACTTGTACAGGCAGACACCACGCTGCGGAAACTTGATGAGGTTATATTCCGCCTCGTCCAGCTGGAGCATTTCCATGTAGCTGCGCTTGTCGATGGAGCCCGCATTGAATAGAAACTGGTGGGGCGGGATGCTGAATAGCGGTTTTGTCATCTCACGGATCCCTTCCTGGTCAAAATCTTCCAGATTCTGTGAGGCCAGAAGCATGGCGGATTCCTTTTTGCGAACACGCTTGAGGCAGTTGCGGATGTACTCAATGGCTGTGGGGTTGGACAGCCAGATATACAGCTCGTCCAGCGCCGCTACCGTATTGCCCTCGGTCAGCAGCTTATCTGACATGAAGGAGAGAATATTGAACAGCATGGCGTTGCGCACATTTTTTGCCGCGCCCAGCAGTCCTTTGACGCCGAACACGAGGAAACGGCTGGAGGTGATATTGGTGTGCCCATTGAAGAATTGTGCGTCGGCACCTTTACACATAGAGTGCAGCCCCAGGAGGACCTCTCGCAAGATCTGTTCGGTATAGAGTTGATGGGTCCCGCCATTATAGTTTTGATACTCCGATTCGATCAGGTCATAGAGGTCGGAGAGGGTGGGATAGCCTTCCGGTCGCATTCGGCGGAAGTTAGTCCGGTCTGTGATGCCCCATTTCTGATACAGCTTTGAGAGCATGATCTCGATGGTGTCAATGTGAGCGTCGCTGATATCCTTGTAGGCGCGGAAAAAGTCCTTGAGGAAGGAGATGTGCTGTGCCAACAATGTGTTTTTCCGGAAGGCTTCCGGTGCGGCCTTATCTTCGGGGTCACCGCCATCATCCCAGCACTTGGGTTCCAGCACATTGATGATGTACTGGCCCGCCATGAGGTCGGCAAAGCAGCCGCTGACAGCTTCGCACATTTCCCGCTGCTCATGCTCGGCATCCAGCGTGATAACGGATTTCCCTGATTCCAGCAGATTGAGGATCAGAAGTTTCATCAGATAGCTTTTGCCCTGACCGGAGTTGCCGAGTATGAGGATATTGGCGGAGGTCTTGTCCTCATCACGCTGGTCGAAATCGACGAGGATGTTGCTGCCGTACTTGTCTTTCCCAATGTAGAAGCCTTTGGCGTCCGTTTTGCCGGAATAGTTGAAGGGGTAGAGGTTTGCCACAGAGTTGGCGGGCAGGACTCTCTCAAACTGCGAACCAAAGGCGTTGTAGCCCACTGGACTGACACAGCAGAAGCCCTGCTGCTGACGGAGCAGGAGCCTGTCCACATTGAGCTTGCTACGCACCAGCTCGGTCAGCACATCGGTCTGCAGCAGCTTCAGCGCGTCATAGTGCGGGGCGGTCAGCTCGATGTAGACCGCGCAGTGAAACAGCGGCTCCTTGTTGCGGTGGCGGCTGCCCTCCATGGAGATCATATCCTGCAGGTTCGTTTCCGCAATGATGGTCTGCCGCAGATCATTGGGATTGGACTTGTTCATGCGGTTTTTATTCGCGGCGTTGTGGAGGATGCGGTCCTCCTCGGCTGGGGTGAGCTGCCGGGTATAGATACGCAGTGTGATACCGTCCTTTTCGCCCAGATGCCGCAGCAGAGCCTGCTCGTCGGTCTGGGTGGGATATTCCCGCAGCGCCCACACGCAGCGGAAGGTGTTGCCGCAGATGAAGTGGTCGGGGTTGAATTTCACCACGGAGGGTGCGATCATATCCAAGAAGGATTTGACCGGCGTGGCCTCCGTGTGCCTTGCTGTGACTTTTTTCTTGTTTGCTGCCAAGTAATATCCCTCCTTATTCACCGAAGATGATCCAGCGGTCGCCGTCGTGATCCTCGTACTGCTCCGTGGTCACATTCTGCTCGAAGTAGACACCCAGCATCTTTTTGAGATCCTGCTCACCGGCGCGGCGGACGGTGAAGCCGTTGTCCTTGATGCTCTTTTCGATGCGGGAAAGGTAGCTGAAAACATCGGATCCCTTTTTGCTGTGCAGCCGGACGAGGATATAGAACTCGCGGCTGGAAGCCATCAGCACTTGGATACGGTCCAGGTACGCACTGTCCTGTTCCAACAGCTTTCGGATAACGGGCAGTTCCTCCTCATTGACTCGGCGTCGGTAGAATGCATTGTTGTTCTCAAAAGACTCCTTGGAATTCAGCGCCAGCATCTCGATCTCCGCCATGCCCTTGACCACATTGAGCAGGGCATAGATCCGCGCCCCTACGCCGGAATCCGGCAGGACAGAAATGTTCGTGGGTTTGATAATGAAGAACACCAATTCTCCCATGCGGGTGGCGATGCTGTAGTCGGTGATGTTGTCAATGCCCATGAGCTGCCGGGTGGACTGCTCATGGGCATCTTTCTTTTTCTGCTTTTTGCTCATGGATCGAGCCTCCATTCGTAGTATTGCTGTCGGGTCAAAAGGAACACCGCGGCATAGCGGATGAAGTCCAGAATGCTGGTGCCCTCATGCCGGATAGTCAGGAAAGCAAAAACTGCCGTCAGCACCAGCGGAAGGGCGATGCCGGTCTGCGTCAGCGCCAGGACAGAGAGAAGAAGCCCCACGCCGATGATGCCGATGTCCCGCAGCTCCCACAGCCACAGCGTCGCTTTTGCAGACAGGTTATCAGGATAGATATAGATCGTTGGTCACCTCCAAAGAGAATGAGAGAGGCCGCAGGTGTTTCTGCAGCCTCCTGTGATGTTTGGTTATTCCGCTTCCGTATCCTCATCCAGCGCGTTCTCGATGAGCTGAACGAGGAACTGTTTTTGCTTGAGGTTATGGGCTGCCAGATAGTCTTTCAGCCGCTCGAAGAGTTCTGCGGGGATCTGTACCGCCAGGGTGCGTTCTGCTTTCATGCTGATCTGTCCTCCTTCGAAGTGTTCGGTGAAGATGCGCTCCACATATTCTGCCAGAGTGTTCAGCTCCAGCTGTTCTTTTTCTGCCATGATCTTTGCGTGGAGTTCTGCCGGGATCATGGCGCAGAGGTTCTTTTTCCCCTCCATCGGTCCTGCTCCTTTCTTTGATTTTGCAAGCAAAGCATAGCGGAAGAAGTCAAGGAAAGCTATTCACCAAACCCAACGAAGAAGCGTGGCGAAACAGAAGCGATACCACCAAAGCAGCTATGCCGCCTGCGGAACGGCAGCGATCTGCCCCATAATGAACTCCACACAAGGAATTGCAACGCTGTTGCCCAGAGCTTTATATCGGGCGGAGTCCGATGCATTGGGAATATTTGTCCAGCCATCAAGGAACCCTTGCAGTCTTTCACACTCCAGAGGGGTCAGGCGGCGAATGAGCAGACCGTTACGGACGGGATGGATGGAGTTGAGGGAACTGCCGGAAGTTCCTTTCTGGAGCGTTCCGCACAGGTCACCATTCTCGCTGGCGTTGCGGCAGTCCAATCCCGCCACATCCATGACAAGGTCGGTGGCATCTTTGTACTGCCGTGCGCTCTGCGTGCTGACCACCTCACCGTCTTTGAACGCATCCACCCGCTGGCGGCTGTAGACCGCATGGCGGTCCGTGGCGGTCAATGTGTATGCCAGTTCGTCCTGACAGCCAAGACCGTTGCCGCCGTTCTGCGGCTGGCGGTCGACCGTGTTGCCTGCAATGCAGATGGCATCTGCTTCCTGCTCGACCAGCGGCACATTGTTGCCGCCCGTGCCGTATCTTGCGGACATGGTAGGGGCTACCTTGTGCGGACCGGTATATCGACTGTCAATGCCATGGTTTTCGTACACGAGAGGCTGGTGTCCATGCTCCTGCGCCCGCAGGGTACCAGACACATTTTTACTGCACTCCATGACGCTGCCGCCCTGGTCGTTGAGGCACAGCACAGACGGCACCATGTTCGTGCCGCTTTCCGCAGCTTTCAGCGTAGGAGAACATTCCTCCTGATAGCCGATACCTCTGGCCTTGCTGCCCTGACCTGCCGAAAAAGCTGCAGCGATAAAAGTCTGCTGCTTCATTCCGGGCTGTGCGCCAAGCGCGCCAGCCACATCATGCAGGTCACGGACCTCATCCCGCTGATTGGCGGCGAAAGCCATGACCCCGTTCCTGCCGGTAGACATCCCACAGTTGACACCGAGAGTGGCTGCTACATCGCCGGTCAGGTCACCGTTGTAGCCGTCAAAGCCCTCCACAGCATCGTCCGGCTGCGTCACGAAGGTCTGCATCTGCATATTCGTCGTTGCCAACAATGCGCCTGACACGCCGTGCAGGTCGATGCCCTCGTCTCGCTGGTTGATGTGGTACGCTTCTAATCCTGTGGGCTGTCCGTCCGGGCGCATGAGCCCCGCCTGAATCCTCAGTGCGCGCTCCAGCTTCTGGGGCAACTCCTTTCCGCGCTCAAAGGCTCGGCGCAGGATGCCAATGCAGGCGACTTTCGATAGATAATACTTTTGCGCCGGGTTTGCCTCCAGTATGCCGGAGAGCGGGACTCGGATCGGAATACGGGGGGCAGCCCCGGTATTGAGGGGGCGTTTCCCTTTACGCCATGGAGATCGGAGCTCCCAGTGGCGCTGCCCGAAGAGGTCGACAGAACCGGATACCAGATCCAGGTGGAAATACGGGATCGAAACCAGTTCGGAGTCCGGTTTGCCCGGTCTGCGCTTGGGCGGAGCCCCGGTCCCTTCGGCTGCTTCCAATTCAAGCATCATCAGCTGCCCGTTTGCATCGAATCGGTACATCTATGTGACCTCCTTCCCGCAGTTTTCCGTTTCGCCAAATGCATCAAATAAAAGCTGCGGCGCAAGCGGTCCAGCGAAGTCAGCAAGGAGAAAAATGCGCTTGCGACGCTGCGCAACGCCCCAAAATTGAGCATCCAGACAGCGCCATGCAAGAGAAAACGCACCGCCTGCCGTGAGCTCACCGACGTCAGGCCATGCGTAAGGATAGGGACTTGGGATAAGCTCATTGGGAAAGCAGATCCGCACGATCTCCTCCAGCACGATCCGAAAATCCTCGTACTTCGGTGTCCCGCTTGAAAAAGCACCCGGCACATTCTCCCAACACATCCAGCGCGGCCGTATGTTGACGCTCTCCCGACCACGGGCTTTCTCTGCCAACCTCATTTCGCGCACGATGCGCATCTGTTCCATGAACAGGCCGGAACGAGCCCCCGCAAGACCTGCCCTTGCGCCGGCAACAGACAGATCCTGACATGGGCTGCCCCCGCAGATGATGTCCACGGGCGGCAGTTCCGCGCCATTCAGCTTTGTGATGTCGCCCACATGAACCATATCGGGGAAGCGCAGCTTTGTCACCTCAATGGGAAAGGCTTCGATCTCCGACGCCCACACCGGCGTGATGCCACTGCGGATCGCGGCCAAAGGGAATCCACCAATGCCATCGAACAAGCTGCCCATCGTCAGTCTGCTCATTTCGCCACCGCCTGTACGACCGTGCGCGTGGTGTTGACGGCGGCCTGCGCGGTATAGACAGCACTCATGAGGTTTGCCTTGGTGGAGGTATCCAGTCCAAAGGCTCCCGCAATACGGGGGATCTCACCGGCGGAGAGCATGAGTCCAAGCCCTAACAGGGCATGATCCTTGAACACCATAAGTCCGGCGACAAGGATCGTCGCCTGCAAGAACGCCGACAGGCATAGGCCGATGATCTGCTTGCACCATTGGATAAAGCCATCCGTATATCCGCGAGGGACACTGAACATATAGAGGCTTCCCACGGCGATTTGGATGAGCAGGATGCCGCCGCGCTTCAGATTGGCGAAGAAGACCTTGATGATCGCATACGCCATAAGGATGATGCAGAACAGGATCATGATCCCGCTGGTGATGCTGCCGAAGCCGAGAAAAGGGCCGGATGCCAAATCGGTCAGCGATTCCACAGCGTTGAACTCCTGCATGACCTCTCCGGCCACATCCCCGATGGAAGTCCCATAGCCGGTGAGCGCCGCAGTGAAGGTCCCCTGCAGAGAAACACACAGCTCATAAAGCCGGACCGGAACAACGGTGAAGAGGCTGACAGCCATAAAGCCCTTGATGGCATTGAGGGCGGTCTCACGGATGTTGCCGCGGCCGCTGGAATACTCCACGCCGGTTTCGAAGCAGGCCACCACCAGCCCTGTGCCATAGAGGGCCCATGCCAAATAGGAGAAGAACAGCACGATGCTCTGCACCCAATCCATGGTGAAGAGCTCCGCGCCCATGTTTCCCATCTCCGAAAAGAAGTTGCCGAGAAAGCCTACGATCTGACTGTAGAACCAGTCCACGATCTGGCCTAACACCTTGGCGGCAACAAAATCCCAAATGAACATTGATCGGTTTCACCTCCGGGTGAGGCCGCACCAGCTGCTTTGGGATATGGCAAAGGCCGTACAGCTGGTACGGCCTTCAAATCACGCTTTTGTTACATTGTCTGCTCCCACGCCCGGTCAGCGGACTGGCTCATATCCTGAAATACCTCCAGATAGTCTGACACCGCATCGGACAGCGCCTCATAGTCCTGCCGGGTGGGGTGATACAAATACCAGCTCACCTTTCCATAGTCATCCCAAATGTGCGGCTCCACGCCGTTTCGGAAATTGGGATTTGAGGTCATCTTTGTCCCCAGCAGATCCGAAAAGCGCAGGCGCAGGGTATCCACCTGTCCTTCACTGCGGTTCAGAATTGTCATCTGCAGGGCGTTGTACTGATTGGAGACGATTCCAGTGACAAATTGGATCTTTGCCCGGTTCATATCGCTCAGACGCACATAGCAGGCTCTGCCCACATAAGTGGCGTCGGGGTACCGTTCTCCGACAATCTTCCGAAGCTCCTGTTCGTAAAAAGTCATTGCCTATACCTCAAATTCCGATGATCTGCCAGATGTACAGTGGAGCCGTCAGCGTGAACACGAGGCACGCGAACAGGATGGCGGGAGCCGTCCATTCAAATTGACCGCTTTTCCGAAAGTCAAAGTAGGCTGTCCCCAGCTTGGCGAAGAAGAATACCGCCAAGATCAGGTCGATGGCGGGAAAGACCACATTGTTCACCACGGTCTTGATTTGACCGGATGCCGTCTGCCAGGTGCTTTCCACCGCACCGGCCACATCGCCTGTGCCTGCGGCAAAGGCTGTAGTTCCCATCACGCAGGCCAACAGCAGGGACAGCACCAGTGCCGCACAAAGGCGTTTACATTTCGTGTTGCTCATAGTTTCCTCCGTTTCTATTATTGTTTGGCGGGGGCGATGTGCCACTCCTCCCAGAGATTGCCCCGGATGGTGACACTGTCCGTCAAATTCATGGAGAGCATTCCCGCGGGTGTCCAGCAATCCAGAAGCCATGTGTACGGGGTATAGCTGCCGTCCGGGTACCAGATGGGCGTGAAGTGGGTGCGGCGGTTATAGGTGCTGTAGGGATTGGCTTTGAATTGGAAGGCCGTGCTTCGCCCGGAGATGGATGCCTCCAGCAGCCGCCAATAATTCTCATACCCAAACTCCGGGAAGTAGGTCACGGCGTTTTGAGTTGCTGTTACTGCCGCACTCTGATTTGTAGTGACTCTTGCGCTCACCTTCTCCTGAATGCCATAGCCGCTTTTCAGTGTGGATGCGGTTGCCGTGGGGCTCTTCTCATCCGGCGTGATCTTCATACTGCCGGTCAAGCTGGCGGAGTAGCCGTTGTAGTCAAACTCCCACCAGCCATGGTCCTCCCACCAACCGTTATCCACCCAATGGTACCAGCGGTCCCTGTGGGTCTTGCCGTCCGCATCCGTCCAGCGGTCTGTGTGCCAGCATTTCTGCCAGTTTTCTACCCACTCCCAATTCTCCTGCCACCACGGTGACCAGATGCCCCAGGATGCCGAGGTCACCTGCTCTTTCTCTGGAATAGAGGATAGCCGGAAAGCATCATTGCGGTCATCCGCCAGGGGATTGGGCGGGTCATTGCCGTCCAGATCCACGATATTACAGGTGATGGTGCCCTGCGCCGAGCCGCCGCCGTACACGCTGACGGAAATCGTTATGACGCAGGGTTCCGCGGGAGTACGCCAGCGCACCCATGCCAGCTGGCTGTCGCCGTCCGGGTAGTAGACATTGCCGACAGTGTAAGTCCTGCCCTGGATGTTAAAGCGTACCGATACGGGGTTGTCCGGGTCGGACTGTCCACCGCGCACCTCCACGGAGGTGATGACTTCTGTGTTGACGCGGTATTCGTAGTCATATTCGCCGGGATCGGGCGGCGTTGTCACCTCGTTGAAGCGGACGATGCCGATTCCAAGGGAGGAGATGATGTCGCCGTTGGACGCCTTCTCTGTGCGGCTGCCGGACCAAGCAGCGTAGCCGAGATCCGCTTCCTCCAGAAAAATCGCCAGCGGCAGGTTTTTGTGGGTAAGTGAGCCGAGCTTCACTCGAAGGTCGCCACTTACCATCTGGTCATATAGTGCCGCTTCCGTGGCGGTCATGGCGAACTGCTGACCGTTGTAGCAGAGATAAGCCAGCGGCTCCACCACCAGCTTGTAGTCTCCGCCGACCAGCGTGTCGAAATCCATGCCGGAATACCCAGCGATAGACCGGATGACCTGCTCGTCGGTGAAGTAACTGCGGATGGCAGCGATGCTGGCTTTGCTGCTGCCAGTGGAGATGATCTTGGGTAGGCTTTGGCTGGGGTTTCGGTAGGAATATCCACTCACTGTTACGGACAATCCGCGCCCTGCATTGTAGGAGAGCTTGGACACCTTTCCAAAGTGTGCGATATTGGCCGCAGGCGTTTTATTGGTCAGGTCGATGGGCGTTCGCACCACGGAGCGGGACGCAGCATCTACAATGGAGACTCTTACACCATCCATACCGGGGTTCCAGTAGTTGGTCTTTGTGCCGTCTCCCATGCCACTGCCGCCGCTGTCAAAGTTGCCGTCCCCTGTGGCGTAGGCGGGAACGGCTGTAGACATCACCAACATAACGGCCAGCAGCAGGGATAAAAGCCTTTTCATACGCATTCCTCCTTGTCATGAAGATGAAAAGAGACACGGCTCTTTCGCAGCCGTGTCCCTTTTGGGCGGGCGGGTTCAGCCGCCCATGATACCGATCTTATTGCCGTTCTCATACATATCATCCAGTGTTCCACCGTCATTGGGACCGCTGGGTGTCACATAGCCAAAGCCGGGGACATACACCTGGCCGGCATCATTGGTGCTGCCGCCCGCAGGTTCCGTGGGCTGGGGCTTTACCTCAGTCTGCTCCGGCTTGTAGGTGGGAGGTGTTTCCTTGTTGCGGTCCGCTTCCGGCACATCCTCCGCTTTGTGGTCATCTGCCACCTGACCAGGGGCCTTCGGCTTTTCCGGGGCGTCCGGTTTGGTGGGCGTTCCCTGGATGGCCTGCTCTGTGCCGGAGCTGTCGGCAGCCTTGCCGGGGTCGTTTTTATCCGAAGAGGTATCGGTCTTGATCTCGACCTTCACATCGGGCGTGTCTATGTTGACGAGGGGATCCTTTGTGTCTGGACCGTTGTCCGAGATGGTGGGATCCTCCGTTGTCGGAGCCGATGTAAAGCGTCCGGCGATGCCGATGACCAGCGCGGCGCAGAGTAGGATCCCTGCGATGATGAGGCCGGTGCGTTTTGCTTTTTCTGTCATAGAACTGTCTCCTTTCTGGGCTGTTGGTCGACTTCCTTCTTGACCCGAACATACCACAGCTTTGGAAGGAAGTCTACTGAAATAACAAGGCTTTTTAAAACTTGGGGACATACTTGGCATCCACCCGCAGGTCAAGCTGTGCAGGGGGCAGAAGCTTTCCAGCAAAGCTCATGGGGACTGTCAGATGGAGGGCCGCTGTAGCGAGATATCCCTCGCTCTGACCGGAGGCAAGGCTGTTGTTGGAGATGCGGACGGACAGGTCGGAGAGCGTATACTCCAGCTCGTTTCCGGCGTATTTCATGTAGAATTCTCCATCTGTGGTAAGGCCGAGGATATAGGACAGGTTGCCGTAGATGTCACCGGCGTCGATGGACTCGAACCACTCGCCGTCCCCCTCCGGGAACCAGCCTGCGGCATAGCCCTCCCGCACGGAATGGTACACATCATCATAGTTCTCATTGACGGTGGCAATGACCGCCTGCTGCACAGCATCCCGCACACCCTGCACGATGATGTTCACGCGGAAGTATTCTGCGATGACGAGAAACAGCATCAGCAGGCAGAGGGTCACGGCAATGACCATGGGATAGCCTTCACCAGAACGGGAGCGAAAAAGCCGCTTTCTCATTTCCAGTACACCTCCGACCTGCCGCTGGCTTGTGCCGTCAGCTCGATGGGAAAGCTGCCGAGTCCGCCGAAGCCGATGTCCACATCCATGGTGAGCGTCACCGTCACCTCCTCGTTGAGCTGGATGCGGCCGGTGCGGGACCAATGGATGTCAGGGTCGATCTCCAGCCGCTCCGACAACACTTGCGCGCGGGAGTTCGTTTCGCTGCCGACTCTGCCGGTGATCTCCGCCTCCCGCACCAGTTCGGCAGCGAAGGTGTCGAGCTGCTGCTTGGCAACATACACCGGCAGGACCTTCACCGCCAGTGCGATCACCAGCATGGCGCAGAGGACGAGGACGCAGGTGTCGATATATCCCTCGCCGGAGCGTTTCTTCCATTTGTGCTTCATCAGAACAGCCCTCCCATCGAGGTGAGGATCTGCATGAGGATGACCACAATGTAGATGAACATGAAGCAGACCAGCATGATGAAGGAATACACGCGGATCTTGGGCGGGATCTTTGCCGCCTGCGCCTTGAGCCGCTGAAGCTCCAGCTGTTTCATGTCGTGCGCCAGCATCTGAAAATAGATGCGCCCGTCATCACCGCGCAGGACGCCGATGAGCCCGCGCACGATGTCCGAGAGCATGGGCGATGCCAGCCTGCCCTCAAAGCGGACCAGCGCTGCCTCGTAAGAGGAAGAACGCATATCCGCCGTCAGCACATCCAGTTCACGGGCAAAATCGGGACCGGCGTGACGCTTATAGTTCTCCAAGATCGTCAGGACATCACGGCTGGCACCCAGCTCCTGCTCCACCGTCGCTACGAAACGGGGCAGTTCGCCCTCGATCTTCTCTCGGCGCTTGGTGACCTGCTCCTCCGCCTTGCGACTCTCTTTGAAGTAGAGCAAAATCGCCAGCAGCACCACGATGGGCGAGAGCAGGGGGAAAATAAGCAGGCACGGAATAATCGCCAGCAGCACAGCAGCGGGTTTGAGAATGGTATATGCCGTGTAAACCTCCGGCGTCATGTCCATGCCAGCAGCACTCAGCGTGCGCTCCATGCGGTGACGCTTGTACTCATCCATACGGATGAAGTGGGAAAGCTTGATAGCCCAGCCAAGGAAGAGAGCGTCCAACGACTTCATCCGCTTTTTCTCTGTCCGCCCTGCGGACAGGAGCGCCTTCTCCGTGGAAAGACGGGGCAGCTTCAGGATGTCTGCCAGAATGAAGAACAAGCCAGCAGCAACGGCGATGCCGAAAAGAAATAGTAAGATCGTCATGTCCGTCACCTCCGATACTCGATTGGCTGGGTCAACTTGACCACTTTGGCAAAGGAGATAAAGATAGCGGCGGCACAGACCACCAGCACAGCCTTGCCGGGGATGGTGTTCATCAAGGTCGCATACCAGTCCTTATTCAGAAAGTACAGCAGTGGGATGTTCAACACCACCAGCGCCGCCATGGAGATAAACTCCTTACGGGGGCCGAACACGAGGTTCTCCAGTTCGCCGTTGATGATTCGCATATCCGAGAGCTTTGCCACGATGGGGTTGAGGGTGGTTTTCAGGCTGCGGTCATACTGACAGGCGGCAAGGGCTTCGCACCACTCCTGCCACACCTCATTGTCGATGGCGGTTTTCAGCTCCGCCAGTGCTGTATCCATATTGGGGTCGATATGCTTGATCCGCAGGAGGAAGCTGCGGAACACACCATGCACGGGCGGATTCAGGTAGTTGATGTTCTCCTCCACGGCGGTCTGCAGATCCTCGCTGCGGAGATAGGCCGTGGTGATGATGGAGAGCGCCGTTTCCAGCTCGGCGGCGATGTCTTTCTTGTAATGTCCGGCAGTTAGCTTGATGTACCAAAAGGGCAGAAACATCATGCCAGCCGCCAACACCGGCACCAGCAGGAAGTTGTTCATAACGATAGCGATACCCGCACCGATAGCAAAGAGCAGCAGCGATGCCGCGCACAGCGCGGGGAACTTCTGCTCCTTGCCCGTGGCTTGCAGGATCGTCTGTGTTTCCATGATCTCACGGCGGAAGAAGCCAGGCTTCTTCCGCTGGGTCGTCTCATTGATGTCATCCCGGATGCTTTTGGGGCCAGTGGTCAGTCGGCGGAACACGCCCAGCGTAAAGTCCATGGGCGAGATGCGGAAAATGAAAAATGCGCCGGTGATCATACCGACGCAGGCGACCAGTAATAGGGCAGTCAAGTGGCGTTCACCTCCTTCTTCGGGTTCAAAAGTGCCTGCAGTTCCTCGTTGGGCATACCGTTTTCCAGCAGGCGCTTGCGCAGGCTGGCAGAGATCTCGTTTATCTGCGCATGGTGGCCTTCGATGATGAATTTGCCATTCTCCATGTGATTCTCTGTGATGACATAGCGGAACAGCGTGTTGTAGCGACGCTCTCCACCGGGCAGGATCTCGCATTCCATGATCTCCATCATGCGGCGCTGCTTATTTTCCAACTGCTTGCAGAAGACCACGATGGGGTACGCCTCCGTCACATAGCTGAGAAGTGTTTCATCCGACATATCCACGGCTCGCTTGCAAAGTGACACCATGCGGCGGTAGGTGGCTTCACAGGAGTTGGAGTGAATGGTGGTCAGCACCGCCACGCCCACACGGGCGGCTTCCTGGGCGGCGTTGGCCTCGGCGCCGCGCATCTCGCCCACGACCAGAATGTCCGGGTTGAAGCGCAGACAGATGTCCACCAATGCGATCTGGTCGACACGCTGGCGCTCATTTTCACTGTCGCGGGTCAAGGTGTGGACTACCGAGTTGACCACCTTGCCATTTTCCTCCCGTACCAGTTCCAACTCGCGGGATCCGTTCTCGATGGTAAAGATACGCTTGCTGTTGGGGATGGTAGTCAGCAGCCAGCCTGCCGCTGTGGTCTTGCCGGAGGAGGTGGCTCCCGCCACGCAGATGGAAATACCGTAGCGCAGGAATACAGAGAGCCAGTCCAGCATCTCCGCTGTGGCTGTGCCGCTGCGGAGCAGATCCTCACGGCTGAGATTGTGGCGGTTGACGATTCGGATGGAGGCGGCGACGCCCACATCTTCATCTACCACGGGGGACTTCATAGCGGCGATTCGAGTGTTTTTGGTGAGATGCCCCGTGACCAGAGGGCTGGCATTATCCAGCACCATGCCGGAGGCGTGGAGCATACGGCGGATGACGGCGAGCGCGTGTTCCGGTGAGTCGAAGTGTTCCGTGAGCTTTTCATTTCGACCGTCCGAATACTGCACCTCAATATCACGCCACGAATTGATGTTGATCTCTTCGATGCCGTCTCCGTAGATGTAGCGGGTCAGGAAGCCGAACTCCGCCATCTCGGAATAGATGGCTTCTACCAGCTCCACCTGTGTCATGCCCGCCACAGCGACGCGCTTGTCCTGCAGGTATTTCATGATGTAGCGCTGAAGCTGCTCCTTGGAGTCCTCGCCGCCCTCGGTGATGAGGGCGGCATAGGAATCGGAGATGTACTCCTGCACCTCTTGCAGCACGGAATTGAAATCCTTTCCCGCTGTCTCAGGAGCAAAGAACAGGTTGTGCGCCCGTCCGAGCGCGCCAACATCGGTGTTCAATGTGCGGTTCGGCGTGTCATCCACCACGACAGGGACGACTTCCGGCTCTGAGGTGACCTGATATTCCGGCGCGTCCCGCCGTTCCGCGTCTGCGGCAAAGATCGAGCCGTTTCGCTTTTCGCCAAGTGCCATATCAAAACACCTCCGCGATGATCTTTTCCAGTTCCTTGCGGAACGGGCGGCTGTCCTTGAGGGCGAGGTCAGCAAGGAGATCTCGCCCCAAATACTGCTCTTCCAACTCCTGCGAATAGGGCAGCACGAAGGTCGCATCACCCAGCGCCTTGCCGATATGGTCTGCTGCCTGGTAGGGCTTCACATTGGACGCCACCTTATATTGCTTGTCTACATCCCACTCGGCATCTTCCAGCAAAGGAAGCTGACTGGAGAAGTAGCTGACGCTCTTGGGGTCGCAGTTGGCAAGACGCAGGACATTGTCCGCTTCCATCAGCGCCACAGCGGAGAGGATGTCGTTGGCGATGTAGCTACCGCAGTCCACGATGACATAGGGCGCGATCTGCCGCAGACTGTCCAACAGCTCCACCACCTGCTTCTGTACGAAGGGCGGGGTGCTATATTCGTTCTGCAGTTCGAGGAGCCCCAGCGCTGCGAGATAGCTGTTGTGCTTGAAGGTGACGAGGTTATGTTTGATAAGGTTTTCGCTGATGCGGGCGGCGGCAAGGACACTGGCAAGGGAACCTTTGCTCTCCAGAGCGTCCGCATGGCAGATGCACGGCAGCATGGGAGCGCTCATATCGCAGAGCAGAAGGATAACATTTTTCTTCTTGGCGGAGAGCGCCTTTGCGATCTTTACCGCTGTCACCGTTTTCCCACTGCCGGGGCTGCCCCAGACCGCCAGCACACCACCGCTGTCATTCTGCACTTCCGGTTTCTCCGTATCGCGCTGAAAGATGCTGGCTTTTCTGAAATTCATTCCGTCACCTCGCTCCCCGGCGTGGCTGCGGCGGGATCGGTGACTTCGCCCTCCTCAATAGGGCTTTCCTCCGGCTCAGTGTACAACTCCTCGATGAGTGCGTCCTGCGCCTCAATGAACTGTTTTGCGCCGTCTGCTGTGCCGCGGTAGACGAGAGCCAGATGGAGTTTGGCGTCCTTTTCCAGTTCCGCCAGTACTTTGGCCTGCTCCGGCAAGACGAGGAAGGTCACGGTGGAGGGAAGCTCTTTTTCCTCCTCTGTGGCTTCGCCGGTATTGGCATCGTAGCCGGTGCTGGCAGTGACGCTGATGATCTCTACATACTGCAGCTCGGCAGGGATAGTGGTTTCACCATCCTCCGGGTAGTCTGCCACGATGACCGATACGATGTCACCGCTCTGGAGTTTGCCGGACAGTCCGGTGGCAAAGCTCTTGATGGTGACGGAGATCGCCTGCTTCGAGCCATCCAGATTATAGAGATAGGCATTCTCGGCAGCAGGGGCTTCCGAGAGTTTTGCAGCGAGAATATAATCGCCCACGGCGAAGTCCGCTTTGGCGTATTTGCCCACTACATTATCTTTCACGGTCATAAGACCGGAGGGGAGATTATAGGAGCCGACCTCGGCCGTGGTGACCATGTCCTTGGTGATGAGCTCGCCGGCGTGAATGTCCTTCGTCACACGGACGATCTCCGCCTTCTGGCTGATGCTCTGATTGAACAGCGGTGTGATGCCGAAGCAGATCACCAGCGCCAGCAGAATGCAGATGACGCCGATGACCGTGCGGTTTTTGAAAATACTCATGGAGCAAGTCCTCCTTATTCTTAGATGATATATGCGGTAAAGTAGCCCACTGCAAGAAATGGCGCGAATGGATAGCTCTCCGGTGGACGCTCTTGCCTGCGGATCTTGTGCAGGGCGGCTATTGCAAGGTAGAAAAGGCAGTACAGCACCAGTGCCAGCACCAGTCCGGCGACTCCGCGCAGAAAGCCCAGCAGAAAACCGGAGGCGGCGATAAGCAGCGCATCTCCCATGCCGCCGCGTCCTCTCCGGCTTGCCAGCCAAAATGGGACGGCCAGCGCCAGGCCGAGAAGCCGGGCGGGGCTGAAGGAAATCAGCCCCGCCCCTGCGATGACGATACCGGAAAGGTCATAGATCTGCCTGCGCCGGAGATCCGTCCATGCCGCGCTCATAAGTCCGATGAGGAACAGCGCCCCCTGCAGGACGGATGCCACGGATCAGCCGCCCAGCGCGCCGGCGTAGTTGAACATATCCTTGATGCGCTGGTTCAGCGTGGGCATGACCACATCACCGAACAGGGCGTACAGACCGGCCAGCAGCAGAGCGCCCAGCACTACGGCGATGAGGATCTTGACGGCAGTGTCGATGTAGCCCTCACCAGAGCGGCGGGTGGCGGCGAGACGGATGGCGGCGTTGCGGACGGAATTGACGGTCTTCTTGATGAGCTTCTTCATAGTGTAGTTACCTCCATAAAATTATGATGTTTGTGTAGTGGATAGGCTTGGTTTACATGGACTGCTCCATGGGAGGAGCATTGTCCTGCTGCTGGTCCTGACGGAGCGACTGCTCGTAGGCGTTCAGAACTGTTTCGTTGAACTGCTGTCGGGCTTCCTTCGTGCAGGGGAAGCAGATGTCGTGGTAGTCGCCGTGACCGTCCTTGTACTGAGGCATGGCGACGAAGGGGCCATTCTCGCCTCGAATGATCTTCACGCCGCGGATGGCAAAGATGCCGTTGATGTCCACGTTGGCATTGGCGAGGGTGTACTTGCTGTCCTTCACGGGATAGATGCGCACGGCGTACTCCACGGGGAGCGGGGTATCCGGTGCAGGGGTGGGAGCTGTTACCTTGGCTTGGGCTTTGGGCATTGGGATTCCTCCTTTTCTGATTTGGATATGAAAAAAGCACCCGGTCAGGTGCTTATTTCACAGGTTCATATCCATTTCCTGCTGGGGTGCAAACTCGATCTGCTGGAAGCCGATGCGGTCGCAGTAATAGAACTCACTGCCGCCTTCGTCGTATAGTTCCAGCACATCTGAGATGCCGATGGGTCGGCCGTCGTACCCGGGGACAGGATTGCGGAAGAGGGTGTAGATCTCCTCCAGGTCGTTGGTCCCGACTTGACCGTCATAGACCATCTCATAGCTTTTTCGGCTTGGCTGACCGAAGCGCTGTACCATCGTCTCATAGGAAACGAAACGGACATTGATGGGGCTGTCCCGTGAGAGCTGCCACACACGGCAGTTCTTCAGGGGCGGAGCCTCCGGGTCGAAGCGGCCGCTGCGCTGCCCCAACAGGAGGCGGTCATAGACGCCGTCCTCCCAGCGGATGGAGAGTGCCTGCTTTTGCAGAAAACTCTCCAGCTCCTGCGTTTGGAACATGGTGTCCACCACCGCTTCTTTTTCTGTGATGTAACCGGCAGGGTTGCCGTAGCAGAGGATGCGGTCATGGTTGTCGATAAAGATGCGCTGCACTTGTCTCACCTCCGATCATTCCAATTTCATCTCACCCATGGCACTTTCCTCCTGCCGAGGCGCAGTCAGCTCCGCCAGCTTCTCCTGCGCCCATTCGGGCAGGAACTGCTCGTCCAGCACACCGATGAACTCATCTCGATTCCAACGGGTCATCTCGCCGTCGCCCAAACAGGTGCAGCGTATCGAGCGTCCGATGGCGGTGGGGCTGCATCCGAAGCCATCATGGGCGTACCACAGCTGGTTTTCCTGACTCCAAAAGGATTCCTTCAGCGTATCCGGCGACAGGACCAGCACCTTGCCGGTATAGTCCTGCTCGGCGCGGTCACAGATACAATGTTCGAAGCCAAACAGCCCCAGCTTCTGATATGCCTTGCGATAGAGGCTTACGAAGCCATCCAGTATGGCGGGATGGCTTCGAACGGTGATATTGGCATTGTGCCGCTCGTCATGTGGAATGTGGTGTCGTGCTGCCCATTGCCTATTGGTGAGGCTGAAGCGCTCATCCCAGGAAAGCTCCTTCAGCGTGGCGGCAAGCACCCACTCGGTGCGCTTGTAGCCGTACTCCTCCAGCACGGGAGTCAGGCACTCCGGGTCCAGGTTCATCCCGTCGAAGTTTCGGCGGATAGTATCCTCGATGGCTTCACGGCAGGCAATATTGGCCTTGTGGCTCTCGCGCCACAGGGGAAGCGCATCTCGGCATTTGGCTTCCTTTGCAGACCCACGGTACAGGTAAGTTTCATTCATTTGTGTCATCACCTTGATCCTTTGGACACCGGAGTTGTCACTTGTCGTAGACGATATCGTTCTCCATCAGCACATCCTCCAGCACAGACAGGCAGCAGCCACCCTTCCGCAGGGCGAACAGGATCGCAGGAGGGATATCGGAGAGGTCGTACTCATAATCTGTCTCGCAGATGGTGATCTCACCGGAATCCTCATCCACATAGCAGCCAAGCTTGGCATCGGACGGGATATCCGCTTCCTCTCTGGCCCAATCGGGGACGGTGACCGCGGGGCGAATCAGTTCCTCGATGGGCAGATCTCTGCAAGCGCACTCGTCCTCGTCGCACTCGTCGCAGTGGCCGCAGGTATCCCGCAGGGTCAGAAGCATCTGACCGACATGGGCAGTCAACTCCGTGAGCAGCTTGACATACTCCATTGCGGTCATCTTGGACCTTGTCAGGATGACCGCGCCGTCCAGTGTGGTCAGTTCCAGCTTCGCATCATCGGGGATGCCACTCAGCTTCAGCGCTGCGGGCGCGATGGTGATGGCCTTGTCTCTGGTAAGAATAAAGTTCATAATACGATTCCTCCTTCGTTTTCTTTGATCGTGGTTTTGATGGGGCGCTCCGGTTCGTGCATCAGTTCGTATCGGGTGTCGCTATCACCGTCCAGCAGGCTCTCCAAAGTCAACTGCCAACAGGCCTTGCGGGGGTCATAGTTGGTGATGATGGCTTCTTCATATTCACTGCCTGCCGTCTGGGATATGCTGTTGGGACGGACGGTGCGGAAGATATAGAATTCCTTATAAAGTTCGCAGATGTACGGGCAGTAGTTGTAGGACACCATGACGAACCCGCGACAAGTCAGGAGCGTATCATGGAGCCGCTGATGATCTGCTTTGGGGAAGCCTACCTCATAGCACTCTGCCTCGAAGTAGGGCGGGTCGCAGTAGATCCAGGCATCCTCTCGGTCATATTGGCGGATGACATCCTCGAAATCCTTATTCTCCACGATGACATTTGCCAATCGACGGGAGCATTCCCATATCAGGTGAAAGAAACGGCGGATGTCACAGGGTTTGCCCCCAAAAGACTTGGCACTGCCGCTGAAGCTGTACCGTACCAACTTGAAGTAGTCCGCCGCACGGCGGATGCTCCCGCGAGGCGCACGCTCTAACAGGAGCGCACGGATAGCATCAGCATCGGGAGGCTTGAGATAGACCTCTGTTAATTCCATTTCTTCCTGCAGGTAGTCATCTGTGAACTCACCTTTGGAAAGAAACTTATAAAGGACATTGAAGTCGTCCCGTGTGTTCAATGGCAAGAAGCCCAACTCTGCCAACAGCGCAAGAGTGCGGTTTTTTACGCAGCAGAACAGGTTTGTGAGGTTTCCATTGAAATCGTTGTAGACCTCCATGCATCCATGCCGGATAGGACGGTTCATAGTGACCGTACCGCTGCCGCCGAAGACATCGATGAACCGCCTGTAGTGATATGGAGCCATCTTGTTGATGATCCATAGCAATTTGCCTTTGCCTCCAACCCAGGGGATAAAGCTGTTCAAGATGCACCTTCTCTCAAGGGGAAGGCATCCAGTGACTGCTCCAATCCGCGCCTTGCTGCCGCAAGACCGTTTTCCATGGTTTTGAGCTGTTGGATCGTGGAGTAGACTTCGCCAGCAGTGGTGGCATAGAAGTATCCCCATCGGTCACTCCCAATGGGAATGCCCTTACGTCGCATGCGATTTACCAGCTTTCGCAGATCTGTTCCGCTGATTCCGAGAACAGCTTCCAGTTCAGCACTGCTCGCTCTGTACTTTCGCCCGGTACAGGCACCTTTCAAATAATTCAATAGTTTTTCTTCACGCATTTCTGCTCCTTTCCGAGGCTCGTATCCCGGAACAGGAGACAAAATGAGCGCAAAAAAGAAGGGGCCGCTTTTCCCCATCCGGGTATACGGCCTCTTGACATACTGTTTTTTGTTTTGCCCCGTTCTTATAGAACGGTCTGCGTTCCGTGCGCTCCTGTGAAACAAACGGCATCTCCCATATACTTTAAGAACGGATACCGTTCAAAAGGAGATTGCTGTATGGATCAGATCGCATTGGGAAAACGAATCAAAGCTGCCCGTGAGAGGGCTTGCATGACGCAGGAAGCGCTTGCTGCCGCTGTGGACTACAGTGTTGACCACATGAGCGTAGTAGAGCGAGGAGTAAAGGCTCCAAAGTTGGAAAAGCTGGTCGCCATTGCCAATGCGCTCAATGTAGGGACAGATGAACTTCTTCAAGATGCCCTGAACACGGCAACGATGCTTCATGCTACTGAGATTTCAGAGAAGTTGAAAACACTCCCTCCAGAGGGGCAACGCAAGGTAATGAATGTGCTGGATACCCTAATCGCGGAATTACAATAATTGTTGCAGACGCAGAGACTTGTTTTTTTGCAGGTCTCTGTTTTTTTCGACAGGCTTCGTCATTTTCCCCCAAATTCACGGTGTTATTATAGTTCCATAAGAACGAGTACCGTTCAAAATAAATTGGAAGGGAGAAACATAATGAAGAGAAGAAATATTGACGCGGAAGCCGCATTGAGGAAAGTTGCACGAAAAAACCATACGACTCTGGAAGAGGTGAGAAAAGAGATACGACTGGCGATGATAGCTGCGATGTGCGATCCGGACCCTTCTATACAGCGAGTATGGCGTGAGATTCCATGTGCTGGTGCTGCGCTCACGCCGGAGGATCTCATTGCATACATTGCAAAGCAGTGCCTGCCGCAATAAGCTTACACTTTGATCATGACGGGAATCAGGTGGTATCACATCATCTGCATTTCCATCGACGCCCTCTGTTCGACAGATGGATATTGCACATAATCGCTGCCGATGAACACGCCAGGGTGTTCGTCCTCATACCGACAGCCAATCGCGCCCAGATCCATGTACTCGTATAGCTCCTCCGGCACCGAAGTCTCGTGGGCAAGGTAGTACCTGCCCAATGCAGCATAGCTGTTGATGCCTTTGAGGATCGTGTAATCGCGCAGCCGCCCCGGTGAATTTGCGAAAATTGCCCCTGCCTCCGCCTCGCCCTTTTGCAGAACCATGGCAGAAAGAATTATTTTCTCCTCATCGCTCAATATGCACGGTCCACATTGGGATGCATCAAATTGCTCCTGCGATGTGCAAGGCAGAGATATCTCATTCTCGTTTTGTAACTGCTTATTATTCATTACATCGTCATCTCCGATTCATGGGATTGCTGGATCGGCTCCAGCATGGGCTGATAGTCTGCGCGGTGCAGTAGGCCGTAGGGCGAGAGAACTGCGTTGTCCTCCCTGATGATGTCGCAGCCGTAGGCATAGAGGTTTACATGAGGGAGCAACAGTTCCACCGAATGTTCGTCCGTCATGAAATGAAGCTGGTCGATGGCAGTCTCCTGCGGTGAGCTGAGTTTCGGCGTGAGGTTATAATCCTCCAGATGTTCCACCAGCTGCATTGCAGTCCCAATATCTTTCACCTCAAACTGCTCCAGCAGGGCCTTCAGCTTTGGGATTTGCCTATCAGGGAAAGGAATATCCCGCACGGCTCCAGAAAAGCTGTTGAATGCATTCATTTCCATAGGCAGATCCGCAAAATTGGCGGCATTTGGGATAACACCGTCATAGTCGAGGACAACTGCGTTTTCCCATTCCAGTGTGCCGAGCTGCTCCTGTGCAGCGGACAATTCCGCTTCGGTCGCCGGAAGGTTCAATGTCGCCGTGCGCGCATCTTTGAAGTCAGGGTGCAGGCCAAGGGTCAGGCGAAACAAGTGGCTTGGCTTCGGTGGCAGCTCCTTGGGGCAGGGCGGCGCAGCAGTCAACTCGCCGACGCACAGTACATAAAGGCTTCCAACAAAGACGCCATTTTCCCCTTGACGCATCATTCTTCCGATACCGGCGAAGTCCAACATCTTAAATACAGTATCCGACACTCCATCCAGCTCTGGAATAAAATCGTTTTCTGCGTAAAACCGGCCGAGGGCAGCATCGTCTGCAGCATCCACTACATGATAACAGTCGGCTCTTGCGCTGACCGCCAGATCTCTCATATCCTGCATTGTGATGATACCGCCGTTGGCGTTTACTTTTTTCTGCACCTCCATGGAGAACATTCCCTCAAAGGCGATTCCTTGTACCTCATCCAACGCCGCAAGCTGTGCGGCAAGGTCGTTGAGTTCATTGAGACTAATATCCAGTTTTTCTAAATGGGGAGCGAGATACTCAAAGGCATAGTAATCGTCGATCTCCATGTACAGGATCTCGCCGTCTCTAAGCCGAAGCTTGTCCAGCACATCCCACAGTTCCCATGGCGTGGCGGGCAAGTCCAACTTGGCGTAGGCTTCGTTGTAGGGAACGCCATCTTTTGCCAGATACACACAGAATATTTTCTCAGCCAAGCGTCATTCCCCCTTGCTGCATTTGCCTTTGGAATGCGGGATCTGCGCCGGGAGAGTTCCAACCAAACATACTGCCGTTCTTCATGGCTTCCTCCTGCTCCTTTGTCACGCCGAGCCGCTCGTTGTTGTAGTCTGCCAGTTCGCGGTTCTGCTGTGGGTCATCTGTAGACCAGTCGCTTGGATAGTAGCCGCTCTCACCACGCTTGATGCAGATGAGAGTCCCGGTGCCGGGCAGCGTGGAAAAGCACAGCTCTGGCAGACCTTCCGCCAGCTTGGGGGAGAAAAGCTCCTGTTCCGTTTGGATGCTCCACTCGTCCGAGTTCCAAAAGTGGACATACAATTCACCGCCGTCATCCACGGAAATCTCCCGTTGCTCAAAACCCTCGCACCAGCCGTCCGAAGCCTGTCCGGTGATAAATTCTTTCAACGTATCCATTTCGCCATCCGACAATTCACCGGCGACGCGGCATTCCACCACGCCCCAAAGCTCACCGCCTCGATTGTCTACCGTGAACACAGCGGAGTGGACCTTTGTGTTGACGCTGTCAGGCTTATGGTACCAGTGCATGATGCCGCGCTCGGTCTCCTCCGGCATCCGGTTTTTCACCAGCGCCGCCATGATCTGATCCTGATAGCCGCGCAGCTCACTACCCTCCAGCAGTGTGCTGCTGTCATCGAGATCACCGTACTCGTTTCGCTCGTAGAGATCGGCGGTCAGGGGCATATACAGCTTGAGGGTGGTCAGCTTGG
>ENA-ORSI01000081-ORSI01000081.1-human-gut-metagenome-genome-assembly--contig:-NODE-81-length-85813-cov-7.441300_pt1 | contig 85813 bp, 70 predicted proteins | sample MGYA00242187_ERZ509154 | MGnify/ENA primary metagenome ERZ509154 (study PRJEB26280, sample SAMEA2338627) | human gut metagenome | biome: human gut; feature: human-associated habitat; material: faeces...
AGAGCGAATAAATGTCAAAAGGCGTGCGGTAGATTTGGCGCTTTTTGACAAACGGTGGTCTTTGCCGTCTTGACGCTTGTTCTGATTCAAAGGTTTCGTTTCCTGGCCGTGCGGCAGTAACAAATGCCGGTGCCATGGATAGAAGTACAGTTTCGCAAATTCAAAGAAAATGCCAATGCTCATCCTAAGTTTTTGGTTCACAATGACAGTAAGCCGATATCGGTGATACTTGAAGGAGAGCTATATGATCAGCAGACGATTGCTCATTACCGGTTTCGCCGCCGCTGCGGCGTCAGCGATCGCGCCGGCAGTTATGGCCGCCGGTGACGGAGGTTTCGGCGATCTTTTGGGCGGACTGGCTGATGCAGCATCTCGCCGTTACGCCGAAAAATATCGTGACGATGCCCGCTGGGACGGCAAGTACTACTACGACAAATACGACAACCGCCGTTATTCCCGCAGCGAATGGCAGCGTGAAATTCAAAGACGTGCCCGCGCTGAAGAAGAAGGACGTGATTGGCGCGACAGCAAGCGTCGTGCCTGGGAAGAAAAACGTTACGGCAAGAACTATCTCAAGTTCAAGAAAGAACAGCGTCGTGATGAAAAAGATCGCCGCAAGGATGACCGTCGCGATGCCAAAGAACGCCGTAAAGATGACCGCCGCGACGCCAGAGAACGTCGTCGCGATGAACGGGATCGCCGAGACGACAATCGTCGCCGAGACGACCGCTAATCCGTTACTTTACGGCTAACCATTGCAACGAAATCTGAGACTCTGTCGTTAGCGCGGCAGGGTCTCTTTTTGCGTTCGACAATCCGTAACAGTCATGGTTACAGTTCAGGGAAAATATCTATTGGGCTTGGCGACGGAAATCTCGTGCGCTGGCACCTGATAGAACGCATTCTCGGAGAGCGCTTCGGCATTCGGAACATCTTGCAAAGACAAGTCAATCGTATAAGCGCCCAAGAAACGCTCCGCAAAGTATAAGCTGTAGATCGGTGAATTCGGAGACAGCGACTCAATTCGCACGGCTCCCAGCGAATGGATAAAGTCACCGTTTTCCAGTGCAATGCCTATGTGGCGCACGATGTTGTCCCCGGCTTCGTTTTTCTTTCCGAAAGCAACAAGACTGCCTGCCGGGATATCTTCCACAGAACGCACAACCAGTTTTTCAGCCTGAGCAATCTGTTGATCGGCGTCCCGGCTGAGTATCACACCGTTAAGCCGCCACACCAGCGATACAAAACCGGAACAATCCACGCCATTGGTGCTCGTTCCGCCCCATAGATACGGTGTTCCGAGAAGTTTCTTAGCATTACCAAGCAGGTGACGGACAAAAGTCCGCGGGTCCTCCCTTCGGACTCGGTCATAAAAGGTGAAATACGTGTTCGCCTCCCTGACATCGATTGTTCTGAGAAAACCGGAATTTCCGTCCGGCAGCTGGACCCAAACCCGTTTACCCTGCTTTTCAATCAAGCGAAGGATGCTGCCGGCGGTAAGCGGAGCCAGAACCGTTCCGTTTTCATTTGTAAGCGTTGTGGAACGTGCTGTCACAACCACACGCCGCGAGGCGTTCCAGTCCGAGAGTTCTTGTTCGCTCATACGAACAATTTGCAGCCGATGCACCCAGCCGATATAGCCGTCGGGCATTTGCACGCGCCAAAACGGAGCCTTGAATTCGAGAAGACGTAACGGCGTGCCGGCCAGAGCCTGCGTTGTTGCAGCCACCGCAAATCGAGGTTCCTTTTTGACGGTCGCTACGGAAACATTAACAACTGCCCACGACTTATCCCCTATTTGCGCATTGTCTTGCGGAAGCACCGTCACGCGAACGTCAACCGGCATTTTCTTTGCGTGCAGTCGGCTATTGAGTTCGTCTAGCGCCTCTTTGCGATCTGTCTTGCCCTCGATCGTCCAACCGTCAGACGTCTCATTGACCTTGACTTCCCAGACGGACAGACGTGCATCTGCGGCATAGAGGTTTGCAACATCGGCAACCATTTCGGCGAGTTCCGAGTCAATTGAGGTCGTGACGCATGCGCAACCGGCGACACTGAGGCAACCGCTCAGAAGCAAAAGTTTGGAAAAATGCGTGACAGCAAGCATGTCGTTCTCAGACCTGATGAATGATGTTTTTGCAATTTTCGGCACGATGCCTTTTTTGACGAAACGGCCTTCTTGCCGAAAACGTCTCCAGTCAGATAAGCCTCTTTGATCTTACTGAGAGTCAGAGCACCGAGACAACCTGTTTAGAGCATCTTCACCCAACTGAGGGATATGGCTCTGATTGGACCGATATTTCTTTCACTGCGGCAAAACTATCTTGTATTTCAGTGTTTATACCCGAGTATTTTCCTGTACAATCCCGACTTGCATTTGATCTGCATCAAACGCACTCCAGTATTTGTTTTATTTGACTTATGACAAGCCCACCACGATAGGAATCAATTACATGAAAAGAACGGCACTTTCCTCAGCTGTCCTGTGTTCGGTTCTACTCACAGCATGCTCGACAGCGGAAATACCGCGAACAGTTCCTGAAAACAGCGCTTTGTACGACCAAACAGCTTCTTACGCCCAAAACTTGGGGCGTCAATTCGGCATTCTGAAAATCACTGATGCAATGACCGGTACGGAGCAATGCGCGAGTGTGAAGACAGAGACTCATCTGGCGCGCAATCTAGGTGTCACATTGTTGGCCAACTCTCCGCTTCAAGATCTTTCCAAAAGCGTATCCAAGGGCCCGTTCAGTACCGGCGTAGGTCTGGACTTTGCCAACCTCGGCTGGAAAAACGACACGGTCTATTTCGAAAATCTTGATCACTGGTTCGCATTTGTTCCGCAGCAAGCGTACTCGAGCAAGGAAGCCGCTCAGAGCTACACCGTTCAGGTTCTGGCGGAAGCGACGATCGCCGTCTTCAGTCAAAACGGTTACACCGTTAAAGACATCAGAACTTCAGAACTTGAGCAATCCGGCGACACGCTGCGGCAAAGCGTGCAAATCAAACTCGTGAACGAAGCCGCGGGCTGCTTAAAGCACTCCCCGTGCCGAATTGCCTTTACATCGCATTTTTCGGAAAACGAACCAATGAAGCCGGCCAATTGGATCGTACAGACGCAAAAGCTCGACGGCGGCAAACACTGGAAATTCTGGGCAACCTCGCTTGAATCGGACTTAAAACAAACCCCTCTTTCGGAACAAGGCCGTCTGTGGGAATCTGTCTCCGAAAAGCTTCCGAACGGCTTTAGCCTGTATTTTGCGCCCAGACAGGTGGACAAGGGCCTTTGCCGTGAAGCCAGGCTCCTGAGCAACGGCAAAACCTACATGTTCAGTCGCTAAACCAATCCTTTCAGACAACGCTGAAGGCGGTGCGTGACGCGATTTCCGGAACTTGTTATCCGTTAGAGAGCGACCATGCCGAGCGCATAATCAATTAGGTGGTATGTGGTTAATTCACCGACCACCTCTCACACCACCGCCCGTACCGATCTGGTAGGCCCCCTCACGGGGTGTTTTACGGCGTTTTCACAGTTTTAGCCTCCATACCCGTCGACTCTCGTTAGGCCGAGTCCACTTGTCTACTCCAACCTGAAGCATGTTTTGTTGAGCTTTGCAGGCAGTCGGACGAATGAAAAACCGCGATCGGCATATCAGACAACTTCCATCGTTTCTGAGGCTCGACATCGTTAAAGCGAGTACACGTATTTTTGGAAGACTACGTCTGGTACGCCGAGAGTTGAACTGTTCCGAAGCTGCAGTCATATTCAGAACTCCCACTTGAGATTCAGGTGTCCCCCAACGCCGGAAACATCTCCTCCAAACTCGGTGCCCACGCCGAGACTCGCGGCAAAGCCTTCTGCAAATTTTCCTGTCAGCGATACCGAAGCCGTACCGGTGTCGCGCGTGCCGACCTCCTCGTCAAAGCTGAAAACCGAGTCGCGCCAAGGCACGAAACTCGCTCGAGCCGTACCGTAACGATTGAGAAATTCATGGTTCCATACGACCGTTGCATCAATCGCCGCTTCTGTCTCGTGCGCCTCAAACTGCGCCGAAAGCTTCACGCCGAGACTTGATCTCAACGACCGATAAGTTTCACTTTGCACATAAAGCTCGACTTATTGCGGGCAAAGCTTAAGACGCTTTGATTCGATCGGAGTTGCGGTGCCGATGGCGTTTTTGTGGTTGTGACGGATTGCGGATAGCGTATTGCCTGCGGCATTCGTTGACGCACCCGAGGTTAACCTCGTGTTGAACCATCTACGAAGGAATAACATGAGCAAAACCAAAAAGAAAACCGTCGTCAAGGTCAAAGTACCTCGTACCCGCAACCTGATTGCCAAGGCGCTGTGTTCCGGCCGGCAATTTCAGAGTCGCCCCTTCGTTAACAGGAAAAAGGTGCCGGCAAAATTCGACTGGCGCAAAGAGATAGGTTAAACGATAAGGCCGTACGTCTGGAAAATCTTTTCAAGCCGTTTAGACTTGGACGAGCGGCTTCTTTTCTCGGTCTCAGCCATGATTGTCCAATACGCTTCAGATCTGCACCTCGACTACGGACAGAATTACGAATACGTCCTCAACAAAGGCTTTGAGGAGGAAGGCAACGTGCTCATTCTTGCCGGCGATGTTGCAAATCTTGTGGCGCTGCGTACCTATCGCCTCTTCTGGGACCTGTGTTCCTCAAACTTTGAAAAAACGATCTTCGTACCGGGCAACCACGATTACTACGGCGAATGGGACAAGGTCGAAGACCTGATTGAACCGATCAAGATTTCGATCCGTCCCAATGTGACGTGCTGCAACAATGAAGTCGTACGTGTGGGCGACACTGACTTCATCTGCTCGACTCTCTGGTCGAACATCATTCCCGAACAGGCTGCCGCGGTCAATTCCACACTGCTTGATTTCAGTGAAATCACGTTCGACGGCAAGAGAATCACGGTCGACGACTACGTCGCCATGCACAAGGAGGCCGTTGCATTCCTTCAGGAAGCCGTAGCAGGGTCCGATGCCAAGCACATCGTCGTCGTAACGCACCACGTGCCGAGCTTTACGCTTTGCCGAGAAGATCACAAGAATTCGCCCATTGCTTCCGGTTTTGTCACCGAACTGGGCAACTGGATTGCAGACTCACGCATCGACTACTGGGTCTACGGCCACTCACACACGTCGATTGAAGGCTGCATCGGTAAGACAAAGTTCGTCTCCAACCAATTGGGCTATCTGGCTCTGAACGAAGGCGAAGACTATTCGCCTTGCAAGACGTTCTTGATCTAGTCGGTTTTCCATCTTTCAATGATCGAGTCGATAACCTCGTTTCTAGCCGGCGGCGGCGGCCTTTGGGCTCTTTGCGTGTCCGCCTTTTTGTCGTCAACCGTCTTACCGGGAAGCTCGGAAGCGCTTCTGGCAGCGGCTCTCGCATCCTCCCCGCAAACCGATCGCGCCCTTTTGCTTGTTGCCGCGGCAAGTCTCTTTAATACGCTCGGCAGCATGACCAGCTGGGCGATCGGCCGCTATGTTCCCCATCGCGTGCCGGCAAACGCCGCCGTCGATCGTCTGCGCCGTTGGGGTGCCCCGGGACTGGCGCTGGCCTGGGTACCCGTCATCGGAGATGTGCTGCCGCTCGCCGCCGGGTGGCTTCGCATCGGTTTCTGGCAGGCTCTTCTTTGGACAGCAGCAGGAAAGACCGCTCGTTATTCGGTCATGGCCTTGGCACTTCTGGGTGTTTTCTAACCGGCTCTATCTTTGCAGCGCCGCTATCCTCTGCGCTTCTTCGGAAAGCGGCCGATCATCCATATAATCGATGTCGTTGTCCTTGAGCCACTGTTTAAGTGCCTCCAGTACGGTGAGTTCTTCGTAGCCGTACCAGTCTTGAAGCTTTCCGCAATCATCGAGGAAATCTTTGAATCGTCGGAAGGCGCCGCGGCGAGAGAAGATTGCGACGACGCGTTCACACTGCTCTTCAGACAAGAACTCCCGGGCGAACCGCAGAGCCATGCGATGGCCCAAACGCAATTCGGAGGCATCCGGAAAAGCGATCCAAGAACCTTCTTTCATTGCGTCGTAAGCGGCGTCGATTTCCTCGGTGTCGGCAAACATAGAGTTCGGCACATAGACGATGCCGTCGGCGTCGGTTCGTACAAACGCTTCGGCGTCCGACTCCCAAGGTGCCAGCATGGAAAAAACATCTTCGAATTCGCGCAAGGAGATCACGATCAGTCTCTCTTTCCGATTCTTGACAATTCAGAAGGAGCTCACTTGTCGGCCTTCTTCTCGTCCTTTTGCTTTTTGTCGCCCTCAGCCTTGCCCTTTTCATCGGCGGAGAAACCGTCGCGGAAAGCGTGACCGACTTCCCGGGTGGCGTCACGAGAGGCATGACCGATTTCACGGGTCACGTCGCGCGTGGTGTGACCGATGGTGCGGCCGGCTTCCTTAATGGAATCAAAGAACGAGTCGGCAGCCGAAACCGTGGGAACGGAAAGCATCAAAGCAATGGCGGAAGCAACAGCGGCAAGTTTGTTCATGTATGAGACCGAATTGGTTCGTTGGTGGTGGTTGCTCGCAATTATGCCATTGCACCTGACACTCAATGACCGCAAGCTTCTGACGATCGTCTCGTATGACTTCCAACAGCGATTGTTTTTGCATGCGACGGAAATTGACGCACGTAGCTTTAATGTTTCAGTGTCGCAGCAAGAAAGCGTTTAAAGACAAAGCGAAACGCTTGAATTCGGAACACGAACCGACGCCGCGACCTTAGCAAACTACTGAGAAAAACAACCGACAACCTTTGCCGAGGACGACAATGTTTGTGTACAAACTGACAATAAAGACTCGAAAGAGTCGCAAGGCCAAACTTGAGAAGTTCATCACCGCTCTTGACTCAAGCGATCTCACGAAAGCCGAGAAAGACCACATTCGAAAGCAGATCGCCGCAAAAGTTCGAGATTTCTATGCGCTTGCCAAGAAGTACGAATGCCTTCCGATAACCGTTAAGCAAACATTCGAAAATGAAAAGGTCAGCATTCGGATTAAGCTCATCCATGCCGGCACATTGGATGCTCTGGGCGAGCACCTCATCCGTATGTTCGATACGAAATACTATTCGCCGGTTCAAATGACGGTCACGTTTCCGAATCCCAACGGTGACGACCTGTCAGCGGCGATTGAAATTGCCAACAGCGCACAACGCAAAACATAGATTCGATAAATAACGATTATCCTTTCACTTAGCCAGCCTGCCGCCGTTAGAGATTTCCTCCTTTTGCTCTTTCGGCGGCAGTTTTTTCTTCAATCCGCTCCATCCCTTGTTCCTCCTGACTTTGCGAGTTTCGGCCGCGGGCTGCCAACTCACCCCGACACAATCCCCAATATTTTCACTTCGCTTTCGTCAAAATATTTCCTTGCTCCCTAACCAGTGATCTCGTCTTCAATTTTCGGCAGTAAGCCCCGAATATTTTGAGAGATCCTAGATAGAATCTCCTAATTTAAAAATTTCGAATGTTTATCAACAATTATTCGTTGACAATTGCGAATAAAGACTGTTAGACTCACCGCATCTAACTAGGAGGATAAAAATGTCTGATAATTTCAAGGAACTTTACGCTAACTTGCAGCGTCAGCAGGAAGAACTCAAGAAACAGGCTCAGGAAGCCAGAGCTGAAGCCATCGCTTACGTTCAGGAAATCATCACCGATTTCCAACTTAAAGCTTCCGACTTCACGTTCGCCGAAGAACCTGTTGCCGCCACCAAGAAGTCCCGCGGCAAGTCCCCGATCAAGTATCGCCTTCCCAACGGCGTCGAATGGACCGGCAAGGGCAACATGAAGCGCGAAGTTCGCGCCTTCCTCGAAGCCAACAATATGAAGCGTGAAGACCTTGAACAGTTCCTGACCGAACAGTTCAAGAAGTAATCCGAAGCCGTTCGGATTCAAAAGCCTCCCTGGATAACCTCGGAGGCTTTTTTTGCGACCAATTCCGGTCGAAATCCTAACTTTCAACCGATCGGCCTTTCGGCCATTTTCGTACACACGAAAAAAACCGCCGACTGTCTTTGGCCGGCGGCGAGGATCAGCTGGGCGGATCAGGTGTTATTCAAGACAGCTGATCGTTTCGAGAATGTATGGGTCCTTCGAGTCGCCGTAAGTCTGCCGAAGCAGACGTGAAATGCGGCTGCTCGCGCAGCCAAAACCGAAGGACTCGCTCAAAAGGCCGGGGTCAGCCTTGATGATATTGAGGATTTCCTTATCGGAAAGGTCCGCAAGAATGTCTTCGTTGGCGAGCAACGCCTGGCGCACATCGTATGTGCTGTCAGCACAAAGCGCCTTGACGGCGCCCGACGGCAGCGCATCGCGTCGCGCCACTTCGCTTCGTACCGCTCGAGCCGGGTGGTTGGCCATGCGAACCACAAACGGTTCCGTATCGCCGTTGATCGGAAGGTCGCGAGCGACCCCCTCAAGACCGTCCACGGGAATCATGAGTTTTGGCGTTGAGCCGGCCGCGCGCAGGTCGCCCTCGACTTCCTCAAGAAACACCAAGGCATAAACATAGTCTTGCGGTCGTCCATAGAGGTCCAGGCCAAACTCCGAGGCGCTGCGTCTGCGGCGGGTAAACGGAAGACGGCGTTTCGGAACTTCATCGGAAAATTTTTCCAGCCGGTCCTGCAGAATTCGCGCCTCCTGGCGCACACTCAGATCGGGATGTTCATAGAAGTGCTCGATAAGCTTTCGAGCTTTTTCGGCAAGCGCTTCGTATTGCTTTTCAAACGCCACCGAGCGCTCAAACTCTTCGACGGTAGCCGCTTCGCTCTTCTGACGCAGCGGATTGTGGTAGGCATTGTTCGCAGCCTGCGTCATCGACTCCATCGTGTTTTCAATGAGTTGTCCGTCTTCGCTGGCGAAAGCCACGGCCTGATCGAAACTCATCAGACCGACGGCCTGAGCATTGAGCGAGAGATTGTTTTTGACGTCGTGCGAGGCGTCGTTTGCAAGAAGCGTGACGGACTCGGCCGTCAGATTCTGCTCCGTAGCCGCAGCCGTGCGCAGTCGTGCGTCCGGGTGACGGGCAAGCAGATTCATAAAGGCGGCCCGGCGCATCGCCTCTTCCGGCATTGCCGCATCCATACCGCCCCAGCGTACCAGGTCGGCCACAAACTCGGTGGAAACCGCCACCGTGATGATTTCATCCCACTCGTCCGAACCCGTCATGCGCTTGCCGCTGATCAGGCCGATGCCGCTGGGAGCACGCTTGATCAGTTTCCGGAATTCGGGCAGTTGAGGCTGCAGGATCGGCGGCACACATTGATGGTTGTCGTTAACCGTTGATGGGGTATGGGTCATTTTCAAATTTCCTCTCGAAAACCTTTTTTGCCAATGACAAATTTATTGTCAACCGCATGGTAACGGAGGATGCGTCATTTTGCGACTCACCCGCAAAATAGCTTTACAACTCGGGCAATTTCGGCGGATCTCTCTTTCGATAACAGGTGTCACGCAAGCGTCAGTCAGTGTCGCACCGACTGTCAGAATGATCGTATGTCCAATGTCTCTCAAGGAGTCGAAATGACCGATCAAAACAATACGACCACCGTCGAAACCTCCCAAACGAACTCCGAGGCCACTCTCGAACAGTGGCAGCATCTTCCTATTTACATGACCAAAGATCGTGTAAAGCCTCTGGCAGTACTGCGCTACGGCGACACGACCGTGCGACTGGGCTGGCCCATCGTGGATTACCTTTTGTCGGCACAGTATTCACCCACTCGCCACACTGAAGACGGAATTTCGCCGGCAGTGATCGTCGAAGAGACCGAGATGACCTACACGGCCGAGCCCACGGCGGTGCCTGAGCCCCAACGTGAAGTCTGGGAAATTCTTGCCAAGAGTCCGTCCTACGAAATGCGCAAGATAGCCGCCGGCCGCGGCCTGAAAGTAGAAACTTTTATCAAGCTTCTGAACGATCGCGCTTTTTGCGTGCGTGAAGCTGTGCTTGACAACATAGACGGTCTCGAGACGCTTGCCTCGACCGAAGACGGACGCCGAGCCGTTGCCGACGCCCTCAAGGATCGCACGCTTCGCAACACTGTGCGCCACCGCATCCGCTACATTGACGAACATGCTGCAGCCGTTCTGCGTCCCCTGTTGATTAAAGCCGTTACCGAGGGCGACGCCGTTGCGGGTGATGCGACTCCTTTCGAACTGGTGCTCAATCCCGACACCGATCCGTACACGATTATGCTCACGGAACCGGCAGCAATCGAAAACGCGATCGACAGCCTCATGAGTTACGACGACTTTGTCGATACGGAAGGCCACAACGGTCCCGATCTGTTCGATCTGACCGCGCAACCCGAATACCTCATCGAAAAGTTTGCTTCTGACCCCCGAGAAATCGTGCGCCAGATTGCTGCTCACCACGTCAGCCCGTCCATGCCTGCCGCAAGAAAATTGGCCTTTGACGAGAGCCCTGCCGTTCGCCGCGCCGTTTGTGTCGAACCCAAAGATCTCACGAACGAAGAGCGCATCGCGTTTTACGGCGATGATCCGGAGCGCCTGATTGACTACGTCGAGAATCTCCAGGAGCTCCCGGCAACGACCGACTTCATCCGCCTTCTCCTTGCTGACCCCGATCCCACGGTTGTGCAACACACCACGCGCCAAATCCAAGACCTCATCGTCGAGGCGGTCAACGACGCCGAGGACTTTGAGGACGAAGACGAGGAAGATGAAGTCGACCAGTTCGGCCTCGATGAAGACGGGCTGGATCCCGACTGGGACATCGATTGTCGCGATCTGTACGGAGACGACGAAGAAGATGACGAGGACGACGATGAGGATGAGGAAGAAGACGAAGTCAGCAGAGAAAAGTCCGATGCACGCAATCTGAAGTTGCCGCTTTTCGACGAAAAGCTGTGACCATACATCGGACTGACGCATCCTATAGAGTTTGTTGCTACGAACTCTATAGGTTACGCGTAAAGAGAGACCTCAAGTTGTGGACTTAGACTTTGCAGAACCGGTTCGCCGCTATTGATCCTTTCGTATCTCTACATGCTCAGGGAAGTCCTGCAACACAGTTAGTGCAGCCAAATACGTCTATTTTCTCATTACGCTTTTCCACCATTCCTCATTCCGGTACTTGACGGGCGAAAACCGCACCTTGCCTTCCTTTTCCATCGTCCAGATGTTGGAAACCTCACGCGGCAAGATCAGATTGAAATCGTCAAACGCCTCCTCTACGTCCTTTGCCTCGGTGATCCGCACGGCGGCGTTCAACGCGGCGCGCTGCCGTGCCCGCCAGGCGCGGTGCCAGCGCTGCTTGTCAAACCTTTCGCTGTCAACTTTGAGCAAAGAACAGATCGGCGAGTAGCGGTGTGATCGGGACATTTCAGAGGCGTACCTAAAAGAATCTTTTCGCCCACTCTATTGCCTGCTGCGTCACTGACCGACGCAGTCGCACGCTCGCCTTCTATGCGTCAATCGTTGACGCACATCCGGATACCTTACTTGCGAACCCACTGTTTTTCACAGTCAACCGAAGTAAGGAGAGCCACGCATGTGGTCGCAAATCCAACGAAAACTCTACGAAATCATCGATCCCAAAATTAACCTGCAAGTCCATTGCGCCGTCTATCCGGGCGGCGGCAAAACGTGTGCCAACGGCATACCGCGCTTTTGGGTAACTCTCGACGGAGAAGTCCTCTTCGATTGCATGCATGACTTCATGTTCATGTGGCACGACAAGGACTTCGACATCGGCAACCTTCCGTTTGAAGACGACATCTCGTGGTGCTGCGGTATCGTCATTCGCCACTTTCAGGCCTCCGTCGACAGACTCATGACCTTGCACGACCGGTTCGGCCTCACGGACATTCTTCTGGCGGCCGACCGCCGCATCGGTAAACGCCGCTGGCCGGAGATCTATAAAAACCGCTCCGAGGCTGCCCGCAAGGTACTCATCGCTCGTGGCTATGTCCCGCCCAACGAAGACGACACCAAGCTCGAAGCCGAAATTCAGGATGTTTTGAACACACTCGCGGCGAGCAACGCCGCTCTCAAATCTCTTTAGGAATAGAACATGCACCTTCTCACACCGAAAGAAATCATTCGCATTAATGACGCCGTGATTGAGCGTTTCGGCGGCTTAAAAACATCCTCGATGGCGCCCGAGGAATTTCTTTCCAAAGCCGAGGCTCTCGTCGGCCGCATCCGTACCGCGATGACCTACAACACGGCCTACGATTGGACCAACGTCTTTCTGTGCGCGGCCTTTCAGACTTACTGCATCGCTCGCGCTCATGCCTTTGCCGACGGCAACAAACGGACCGCCCTGAACGCCGCCGGACTCCTTTTTAAGCGCGCGGGCTATCGTCTGAAAGATTCCGAAGCCCTTCCCGAGCTTCTGGTGGAACTCGCGCAGGACCGCGTCAAACTCGAAGACATCGCCGCGCATCTGAAAGCGGAAATGACTGTCTCCGAGAAGACAACTGACGTTTCCGAACCCAACGATCCGTTCGCGAAATTGGCCTGGATGAAAGTTGACCCACAAACAATGGATCTCATTCGAGACTTCGCGGAAGAACGAACCGACATTCCGACGCTGTGCATCATCGGTTCTTCGCGGTGGCTCTCCGCGAACCCATTAGACCTTGCCGAGCTTGCCGTACAGGCAAGGCTCCTTGAGCGCCACCCGGAATGGTCGCTTGTCACATTCGACTGTCGAATCCGAGCCTTAAATAAGAAAAAGCGCGCGGACGTCGTGAGCGCAGCGCTCACCATCATCGAGTCGGCCGACCTTCTGCACCTTCGTGGACCGTCGTCGTTTATGCACGGTTGGCCGGAAGACTTTGAGACCGTCATGCAGGCGCTCAACGAACGCGCCAACGCCGGCAAACGAACGATCGTCACGGATGGCGAAACCGTTGCCAAAAGCTTTGCTCGGTATAACCGTCCCGTACCGGACATTTTTGCGAATGCCTTGATCGCCGAGTTCAGTCTGGGCGCGATCGAACATTAACCTTGTCAGGGAGACAACAATGCTCGGAGCCATTGTCGGCGACATCGTCGGCTCTCAGTTCGAACACACCAATTACCTCAGCAAGTCTTTTGAGCTCTTTTCGCCCGAATGCTTCTTCTCTGACGACACCGTGCTAACGCTCGCCGTCTGTCAGGCGCTTCTGGAGACCGAAACAAAGCCTGAGCTTTTGCCGCAGGCCGCCGAAAGGCATCTTGCCGACTTTGCCAACCGCTATTGGAAGCTCAGTTACGGCGGACAATTCAATCGCTGGCGCATATCGGAACTCAAAACGCCGTACTTCAGCTGTGGAAACGGTGCGGCTATGCGCGTAAGCGGCTGCGGCTATGCGGCAAAAACGCTCGACGAGGTCTTTGCACTGGCAGATGCAGTCACCGCCGTCACGCACAACCACCCGGAAGGCCTAAACGGCGCCAAAGCCGTGGCTGCCTGTGTCTTTCTCGCCCGCACCGGCCACGACAAAGCCTCCGTCAAAAACTTCGTCGGTCGCCACTTCTACGACCTCTCGTTCTCGCTTGATTCGATCCGCCCGACATATTGCCGCGGTAAAGCGCTCAACACCTGTCAAAACTCGGTGCCGCAGGCGCTGTTATGTTTCTTCGAGTCGACGTCCTTCGAAGACGCCCTCAGAAACGCGGTGAGTCTCGGCGGTGACAGCGATACGTTGTGCGCGATTGCGGGAAGCGTCGCAGGCGCCTATTACGGCATTTCCAACGAGATCACACAAAAAGCCTCGAGCTTTCTCGACGATCGCCTGCGCAGTGTGCTTGCCGCATTCGAGTCCAGATACCGACCCGTCTCTCGGGATTGATCGGTTGCGACGGAAAACGACGCACGCGGTTTTAGTCTTTTGTTGTCAATCGACAAGACTTCCGAAGATAAGCTTCCGCGGAAAGAGTGTCGAAGCGCACGACTCAACGCAACCGAAAGGACCAAACAAATGTATTGCACCGACCGCATCTGCGCCGCCTTTGCTCTGGCCGCGCTTGTTCACGAAAACCAAAAGCGCAAATCCACCGAGATTCCGTACATCTCGCATCCCATGGCCGTGGCCTCTCAGGTGGCCGTTTGGGGCGGCAGCGAAGATCAGTTCGTCGCGGCGCTCCTGCACGACGTGATCGAAGACGGCGGTGCGCAGTACATTCCGGTCATCGAAGAGCATTTCGGCAAGCACGTGCTCGAACTCGTGATGGCTTGCTCGGACGCGGCACCCGCCTCGGGCCAAGCCAAAGCGCCCTGGCTTGAGCGCAAGAAGCAGTACCTTGAGCACCTGCGCTCGGCTTCAGACGAGGTGCTGCTCATCACTGCCGCAGACAAATGGCACAACCTTCTGTGCACTCTGGCCGACGCCAAGCACCTGGGTGACGCCGTGTTCGATCGTTTTGTCGACCAGAAAAAGGACCGCGCCGAAAAACGCGAGCTCGTCCTGTGGAACTACTCGGAGCTTGTTGCCATCTATCGAGAGCGCAAGTTGTCGGTTGCACCTGAACTTGAATCTTTGTTAACCGAAATCGACCGCGTGACGCAACCGACTGACTAACCATTGTTGCGTCTCACACTTTTTTCTTTCTTTTCTCCTTGAACCTCCTTGGGCCGGTCTTCGGATCGGCCCCTTTTTTGCCCGCAACATCTTGTGTTGCCACTTTTCCCGCCTGGTTCCTTCAGGGATTTAAACGCGTCAATGATTGACGCATGACAGTTGACAATTTCTGCTGCAGACAACCAAAACGAGTCAAACGACCATGAAATTCTCCGACCTGAAATCAACCATCCTCGAACAGTTCAAGACCACCCACGAAGTGGTTCCGTTCATCGTCGGCAAGCCTGGCGGCGGAAAGAGCTCCTGCGCACGCGAAATCGCGCAGGAACTTGCCGTCACCCACAAGATTCCTTCTGAGCGCATCATCGAATTCAATCCGTCTCTGCGGGAGCCTTGCGACGTGCTGGGTCTGCCGCAATTTCACGGCGAGTGCACCAAATGGCTGCCGCCCGAAGAGTTCTGGGCCTTGCACCAAGGTGTGGGACCGTGCGTGCTGATTCTGGAAGAACTGAGCGACGCCGACATGAACATGCAAAATCCGCTCTGCCGCGTCGTGCTCGATCGCTGCGCCGGGCAGCTGCGTCTGTCGGATCAACTCTTCATCATCGCCACGGGTAACCGAACCGAAGATCGATCGGGTGCCAATCGACTGAGCACGAAACTTGCCAACCGCATGCGCGAGCTCGAATTCACCGAAAACCTTGACGACTGGCTCGAGTGGGCGCAGGCAAACAACGTGCCTGTGAAACTGCAGGCCTTTCTGCGCTTTCGTCCTAGTCTGCTCTCGGACTTCGACGCCAAACGCAGCAGGAATCCAACGCCGCGCTCCTGGGCCTCCGTGGCCTTAATCCCCGTGTCGATCGAAAAGAAAGCAAAGCTCTTTCGGGAGCACGTCGCAGGTTCTGTGGGCGACGGCGCCGCGGCTGAATACGTGGGCTTTCTGAGAGTCATGAAACGCCTTCCGAGTGTCGAGAGAATCATTAAGGATCCTGAGGGGATCGAGATACCGAGCGCCAACGACATTCAGTGGGCCACGATTGCCCAGCTCAGTTCCGTCCTCACGACCCACAACGCCGAGGCAATCTGGACCTACACGGCGCGCCTAAGCCCCGAAATGACTGTTGCCGCGGCCAAGATGTATCTCTCGGCCAACCGTAAGGACTTTACGTCGGCGAAGACTCGCGACGGCAACAACCTCTACAGCACGGTCGTGGCCCGCTTTCTGCTCAAAAGCGGCCTTTTGATCTAAAGCGTGAAGGAGTAAAGCGATGCTTGCCGCCGACGTCGACCTGGGAAAGAAAATCAGCAAGGCCTCCGTGGGGTTGCTTCTTCGTCATCCCTTTTTCGGCAGCCTTCTCTACCGTCACGAAGTGCTTATCACGGCTTCCGTAGAGACCGCCGCCGTGACGACTGACCGAGTCATTTTGCTCAACCCCGAGTTCGTAGAGAAATGCTCTGCGCCGCAGCTTGAATTTTTGCTTGCCCACGAGGTAATGCACATCGTCTTTGCACACATTGCAAGGCGCGGTGACCGGGATCCGGTGATCTACAACATCGCATGCGACGCCGTCATCAACGAAACGCTTATCGCCGAAGGTGTCGGCGAGTTCATCGCAGGCGGCATCCGTATGCTCGGCGCGCAGTACCGTACGTCGGAGTCTATCTACGACGAGATCGCATCAAGGCTCAAACCCAAGGAAAAAACGTCTCCCGCGATAGGCCAAGGCCTGACGCTGCCGCTATTTCCGGATGATCTTGAGGCCGACGGGCAAGCCGGCGGACTCGCCGGTGCATCCGATGACGGATCCGAGAATGGCAACGACAGCACGGCAAGCACGCCTCCCTTCATCGGGGAACTCAACATCCCGGACCTTCCGCGTGAAGCACGGAAGATGACGCAGGAGGAAATCAACGAGCAGATCGAAGAAGGAAAGCTCGCGCTCGGCCAGGCGCTCACGACCGCCAGGACCTGCGGAAACATGAGCGGCGGCCTTGCCCGCTTCATCGGTTCGATTCTGGAATCCTCCATGCCCTGGTACGAACTGCTTGAGCGCTACATGGTCGGCAAGGCTGAGCAACGTTACAACTGGAGCCGTCCCGACAAACGGCGGCTGAACATCGGCTACCTGCTGCGGCGCGACCGTTTCCCGTCCTTGGGGACGGTCGTGATCGGCGTTGACGTTTCGGGTTCCATTTCCGACATCGAAATCGCCGAGTATCTCGGCCATTGCGAGCGAATTTTCGATCTCTGCCACCCGCGCAAGGTCTATGTCGTCTATTGCACAACGCAAGTTGAAGCCGTCGACGAGTATGAAAAGGGAGAACCGCTCGAACCTCGCAAAAACCTTTGGAGCGGCGGCACCTGTATGCCGGCCATCATGGATTGGATTGCAAAGAACGACATCGAAGCCGACGTCTGCGTCACGTTTACCGACGGCTATACGCCCTATCCAACCGAAAAACAGGTCCCCTGCCCGCTTGTCTGGGTGTTGAGCAGCGATTTCCACCCGCATCAAGACATGCGGGGCGAAGTGATCTACGTCAATGGCAACCGGAACTGAAACATGTACGTACACACGCCACGATCTTATTTTTATCCCGACCAACTCCGAAAGTTTCTCAGTCGGCATGCGAGCGACGATCCGATCGGTCAGGTCACCGCTGTCGACCTTGGAAAGCCCTACCTGTACAGCATCGTACGGCCCAACCGTTTTCGTTTCGTCTACGAGCTTTGGTCGGCCAGCTACCTGCCGCTCAATTTCTACATCTCGATGCGCCACATTTACAAGGGGCCTTCGCCGGGCTTCTACGCTCGCGCAAAGGCTGAGCTCATGCGCACCGGTAAACATCCGATGTTTTCCTTTGTGGACGGCTGGGCGCCGTTAAGACGTTTCGGCCTGGACAGAGACACCAGAGCGCCGCTGCAGATGCCGCTGTCCGTGCATACGGTCGACCGCATGGCCAAGTCAGTGTGGAAGAAACTGCCCTTTCACAGCGTCTATTCCAGACCGCACGCCTTCTCGCTCATCATGACGGCACTTGAAGGTCGGCTGACGCTTGAAAAGCTTGTCGAGCGCGCCAAGAGCGGAACCTTGCCCAAGAAATGGAAGCCGGTTACTTTTGCCTTTCGAAGCGTAGAGCTTGCGACGGATCGGCTGCTGGATCGACGAACGCTGTTGGAGCCGAGTTCGAGAGCCAAAAGCCGGTTCTATCAACCCGAAAACATTCGATTTTGTGTGCCGCTCTACACCAAGTTATGCGGAACCTTTGCAAGCGTCTCCGACAACAACATCGACTTTTTCGAGGACCTGCCGGCTTACTTCGTGGCGCAAGAAGGTGCCGGCTGGGAATTGTTTTTGTCGGATGCGAGAAAAACCGAAGTCGAAACTGTCGCGCAAGGCAAAGGTAAACCAGAAGATCGTCAGACGAAAATCATTGAGGCGATCAGCAATCATCTGATCACCGCCCTTCTGAACGCCACTGAAGAACAGAGTCTTCTGCTCAATCTTGCTCGGGAGAAGTTTTATAAGGTCACACTGGTGACCTTGTCCGCCGCTGACTGTGTGCAGTGTTACGAGGACATGCTCGACTGTTATCTCAGGCAATTGCAGAAGGTGTTCGACAAACCCGAAAAGTACACGGACAAGGAAGGCGACGAGGTGAAAACCGAACTTGAAGTCATGGTCTATCGGGTGATGCAGGAGGCTTTCGACGAGTTTTTCCCAACGCCCGACAAAGGCCTAGAATCGAACAAACAATGGCGTTTGCCCGTAAACGAATGAGGAGAAACAAAATGCTGATCACGATACGCAATGGCAAAGCGGAACTGCGAAACGACAACGGAGGATTGGTGCGTACGATGGGTTCGTCCAACGTGGTGAGTGTTTCGATGAGTTCGGAACTGGAACTCGTCGGCATCGTCTACGCCAGCGGCAAGGCTGAACTCCGGCGGCTTAACGGCGGCCTGCTTCGTACGCTCGAACCCAAGGACGCCGTGGACATTTCCTTTAGCGGCGATCAGGTGGCGATTCGCATGAGCAACGGTAAGACGAAGGTGCGCAAGGCTTCCACCGGAAGTCTCGTGCGTACGATCTGACGAACCGATATAGATTGCACCTATCTGATCGTCTCGATCCTGTAAGAATTCAGTACAGAATCAACATATCGTGCAAAGATCAACCTATGGACCGCCCATGGACTCGCTGAGCATCGAACTTGATTCCGAGCTGCTTGTTCAAGCCGAGGAAGTCTGCGCCGAAATGGACATCACGGTCGAAGACGCCGTCGTGATGTTCCTGCAGGAGTCGCGTCTTGAGGGACGGCTTCCTTTTGAGGTGCCGTAGGACACCGATCTTCTCAATACACCGCAGGAGTAACAGCTGAGTGCGACCGGTACGCGCCGCCCGCGAAACTATCCATTTGCCGGCGGCCGTACTTTTTCCAACATCCGCAACGTCCGGAACAGCTCGCTAAAATCCAATAGATATCGTCCGGGCGCGGCTTTTCCTTTAGTACGCCGATGCCGCTCGCCCGTTTTTTCGGACCTGGTTTCTCGTATGTCTGACAGCAATACCGTTTCGCCCGTGCCTTCCATCACCGCCTCCGATCTTCTCAACTTTGCGTTGGATCACGCCCCCAACAAAGCCAAAAAAGAAGTCGGCCTCTACGTCAAGGAGAATCTCTCCAAGGCCCCCATGTTCAAGGGAGTACGCACGAGCAGCAACACCTTTCTCGACGGCGCGACGTTTCGCAACCGCATTCCGACGTCTTTCAAAAACAGCATGCCGTCGATGAGCGCCTTCATCAAGACGCTTTTGAGAGAAACGCATGTCCAGCTTCTTGCCGACAAGAAGGCAAAGCACGAGGATCCGTTTAAGGCTGCGGGCGATTTCGCTCCCGAAACGGTGTACGGCATCACTGAGAAGCTTCTCACGCTACTCAAGGGCAAGCCCGAGGAACTCGCCGCTCACGTATTGTTGCTCTTCTTTGATGAATTTTTGGAAGCCGACGGCAAGGGACTCTCTTTCTCGATTCCGGATGAGCGAAAGGATCGCTTGAGCGAAGTGCTCGGCGTGGTGCTCACCGCTCTTGATTCATCGGAAAAGTCCAAAGCGGGCGCCGAATCGTTCAAAGCCTATGTGCTCGCTCGTCAGCCGCAGTCAACGCAAGACAAGGAAGCGCGCGAATCTCCCGTTGAACCGAAAGCTAAACCGGCCGTCGCCAAGACTGTCCGCAAGACGAAGACCACAACCAGCGCCAAGTCCCGCGTGGCAAAACTCGTCAGCGACGGGTTCGATGCCAAGAAATCGAATCCTGCTACCGAAACGCTGCTGACGACCGCCGCCAACACTGTCTCGACCGAAACCGCCCCCGCAGAAGACACACATAAGCTTCGCAGTAAGATCAAGCCTTCTTCCATTGCGGCCGCGGTTTCAAAATCGAACGCCGATAGCTCTACGGCCAGCGACAAGATCCAGGACACACCGTCGGGCGAAGAGCCTGTTCAGAACGAGTCTGCAGTCGAGCCCCCTGCCTCCACTCCCGCCCCCGAACCGGAACCGACTCCTTACATTGCTCCCGACAACTTCCCGATTGAGAACGAATTCAACTTCGACGTCCAGCCCGCCCGAGGCAAGACGAGAAGTCTCGGCTACGTGCGACGTTCGGGCAAATTCACCAACCTGTTTCTCGTCGCCAACTGGTCGGATACCGCCAAACAGTTCTTTCAACAAGACCTCACATCGACCTTTCCGAGTTACGGCGCAGTAAGTCTCGACTCGGCCAAAGCTCCTTTGAAGCTCAGCGAGGGCTCCTTCTTTGTCTTTGACTGGTCTGAGGAAATCTTTCTTGTCCGCAAAAACGAATACGGCACGCCTCGCCAGGACTACCGCCTTGGAGTCGATTTCGAAGAAGTCGTGTCTTCCGGCGCCCTGCGGCATCTTGAGGAAGCAGGCGGCTTCGTGGTTGTCTATCCGGACATCAAAGATGACGACGAGCTCGATTTGCAAGGCAAGGTTTCCATTCGCTTCATTCAAAAAGCAGATCCTGACGAAGAAGAAAACCGCAAACTCTTGCATCTCAACAACGTTCCCGTACTGCTTGCCGTCGGCAATCGGCTCTACGGTCCACTGAACCTTCTCGAAGATTCGCTTCATCGTCCCTACGTCAACCTGCAGCTTCGCTCAGGTTCGCGTGTGATCAAGGGCTTTGACCGTACGAGCGGCGAGGCTCCGCTTCTGACCGTTGAAGAAAGTTGCATGTCCGACGATTGGCGCGTCAACGTCAAGGTCGATGTCATCTTCGTCAACAACCTGCAACGTTGCGCCTACGACATGCTTACTGACGACGGGCTTCTCGCGAAACTCTCCGCGAGCATCGCCGAAACCCGTACCGAGCGTGAAAAGCTCGAGCAATGGGCTGCCTCTCAGCTTGAAACGAGTGAACTCTTCTGCGAAGACGATCGCATCCGCGCTTGCCGAAAGAATCGCATCAGGAGTCTCCTGCAGCGCGCCGAAACCAACGACTTGTATTTCGATTCGGTCATCGCCCTTTTATCCAAGACGATCGATCGTCGCGTCAACGATCAGAATTTCTTTGACGGCATCGTCAAGCAACTCATCGACAAGCCGGAGCTTAGGAAACGCCTGGAGTCGCACCGCGTGGTCACCACCCAGCTCGAGCACTTGCGCGAAGCCGTCTCGCAATTGGAGACCCGACGCGACACCCTGCAGCGCGAAATCACCCGCACGCTCGAGATGGAACGCAAGCAGGCGCAGGAAAATAATCGCACGCTTTTGGAAGACAACCGCAAGCTTGCGAAACAATGCGACGAACGACGCGCCGAGCTTGGCCTTATCGACGACATCGAGGAACTCGAGCAGCAAAAGTCGAAGCTACAGAGCAAAGTCGATGACCTCTCGGCCCAACACTCCAAGATCTCGTCGGAAATCAATGCGATCGACGATCACTTGAAGCAAGCCGTGCAAAAGGCCCACGCCTACGCCTTTGACGGTGCCATTGCTTCGAAACTTCTGCAAGCGGCCTCCGACTGGGAGTCCGACACAGAGCAGACTAATTTCGAAGGGCGAGCTCGCGTGGTCGCTTCTCTGCCGCGAATCGAGCTCAAGGGAAAGGCTCTGGCTGACGCGCTCGTTGCCGACGTGCAAAGCTACCGTGCGTACGACAAGAACACGATCCTCAATTTCTTCATCCTGCTCACCCAGAACTTCCTCACGGTCTTTTCGGGCGAACCGGGTTCCGGCAAAACGTCGATCTGCGAGATTCTCTCTTACGTTCTGGGCTTGCGCTCGATGCATAAGTTGCCTGCTGTTGCGCAGTCGGGCCTGTGGAAAAATCCCATGGCGGCGCAGCGCTTCCTCACCGTCCCGGTAGAGCGAGGATGGACGTCCAAGCGCGACTTCATCGGTTACTACAACCCGCTTTCCAAGACCTTTGAGAGTACCGACTCCCGCCGTCGCGAAGCCTTTGCGGAACTGCACGCCGAAAACCAGAGAGGCTTTGACGACATCGCGTTTGTGATGCTTCTCGACGAAGCCAACCTCTCGCCCATGGAATACTACTGGGGCGACTTCATGCGCATCTGTGACAACCGTACGCACATCGGTGAGTACGTGTCGTTTGGCGGTGAAGCCACCTACTCGGTACCGGATACGCTGCGGTTCCTCGCGACCATCAACAACGACTTCACGACGGAAAATCTTTCGCCGCGTCTCTTGGATCGTGCCAACATCGTGAAACTACCCGAGCAGGACGTGCGATTCTCCAAACAACCCGACGAACGCGAGGAACACCCGATCGTCTCCTGGCACGCCATGAAGGACTACTTCGGTCCCAGGGCAATGGAAAACGCCGACGAAGTCAACGCGCTTTTGGAAGATATTTACGCGGGCTTCAAAAATCAGCTGGGCATCTCCGTTTCGATGAGAACGCGTCTGGCCATACAGGATTACGTTTCTGCCGGCGCCGTGGTCTTTACGGGCGAAAGCGAACCCGCCTACCGCACTGCTATTGACTTTGCTGTCGTGCAGCGCCTGATGCCGCGCATTGACGGCAACGGCAAGGAATACCGCGAGCGGTTGGAGACCATGCAGTCGATCTTCGACGGCAACGGTCTGGATCGAAGTCGCACGGAACTAGCCGAACTCATCGAGCGCGGCGAAAAGTCCATGGGGTGGTATCGCTTCTTTTGATTGAGAAACGATGTCGCAGCTCGAACTTTTTACGGACACCGAACGCATCGCGCTGAGGCTTCAAAGGGAGCCCGCTGCCGTCTGCGCCGAAACGCTTCACCGTATCCGCCTGTCGGTCAAAGCTGACAGGCTGTGGCGTATCCGTATTCCGCATGCTGCTTTTGCCGAATTGGGTGTCGAGCCCGAGGACATTGCGCACATCCCCATCCCGACGCTTCTCCTCAACGGCGAGCCAATCGTCACAATGGGGTGGCGCGATCAAGATTCCTTCGTCCTGACGCCGGTCGTATCCATTGCGAATACGAGGCCGGCGGTTCTTTTCAAGGACTCGATCGGCGCGGTGTCACTCTCAGTCGAGTCGAGTATCGGGGCAATCCACACTGAGGCCTTCTTTCTTGCGCTCAAGCGCGGCTTTGTGGCCGACTACGTGAGCAAAATGGCCGACTACGTCGTCGACCGACTCAATGTCTGGGCCAAGGCGCCGACGCCCGGGGAATACCTGACGGCTCCTTCAGAAGAATCCACATTTGCTACCGAACTCCAGAACCGCCTGGATTCGATCGAAAGGACGTTAAAGACCTTCGAGCAGCTGCTGCCCTACTTTCGCACCAACGCCAAGTTCGAGCTCGTCTCGCAGGAAACGGTCGATGGCGTAGGAAGGCTCACGGGGTTTTCGCACTCGACACTTCGCCACGTCATCGAACATCCCGAAGATCTCGTCACCTCAAGTCACGGCACCGGCATTCGCATCCACAACCGCTACTACATGCCGCGGCATACATTGGTGGAAACCAAGCGCAAGACCTTTGACCTGCCCGAAAATCGCCTGATGCTGGGTTTTCTCGAACGCGTCACCGAAGTGCTTGAGGCAGAGGTTGAGGCCGTGGGTGCTCGTCGCTCGCAACTGCCCGAGCTTCTCAAGGTTGAGGATGAATACGTAAGCAGCGCCGAGGCGATCATGGGCGTGGTACTCAAGCGCCTCAAAAACCATCAGTCGCAGCTTGAAGCATTGCTCTCACACGCCAAACGCATCAGCGGACAGTACCGACAGGTTCTGCCAGTGACGCCGGCGCCCTACGGCGAGGTGCCCGCTCCTTCAAAAGTCTTTCTGACAATTCCGGCCTACCGGCTTGTGTATCAGTGCATGTGCGACTGGCAGAAGATGGGCCCGCTGCATCTGATGGACGAAGGATTGCTTCTGACGACATTTGAGCGCAGCCGGCTTTACGAGCTCTTTTGCCTCTTCAAACTCATCGACGATCTGCGTGCCGCAGGCTTTGAAATCACCGACCACAAGCGCTTCGTCTATTCGGCGCGACCGCCGCACTGGCCGCAAAGTCCGGTGCCCAATACGTTTGTTCTCGAAAAGAGATCGGACGGCAAGACCGTAAGCCGAGTCACCGTTTTCTACGAGCCTTTCATCTGCTCGCCGATGCGGTCCCTGGAAAACGGCGTGGATCTGGTTCGCACGTCGCCCTTTACCTGGGAAGACGGCGTTGCCAGAATGACCGATCCGCAGGTGAGTTTTGTCACGCCGGACTATGTTGTGCGGCTTGAAACGGAAGACCGCGTTCGCTGGTTCATTGCCGACGCCAAATACACGGAAGGCTGGAACGCCGTTTCGTCGCAGACTCGCGAGTTGCTCTTCAAATACCTCTACTCCGTGTGTCCAGTCAAGGAAGCCGAAACGATCGAAGGCTTGTGGATTCTCTACGGGTGGCTCAGGCCCGATTCCGCTCCGATACCGGCCACAGCCCGAAAATGGGCTCCGAGACCGGGTGTTGACGTGCACTACGAAGAAATGAGCCCGTATGTAACAGACATCAGCAGATTGGCTGCAACGATAGCAAGTCTCGTCTGAACTTCTCTGCTCCGGACCCTACTTTCCCACAACCGCTGGCTACGGCCCATTTCGCAGACTGAGCCGGAAAAGTCTCCTCTTGAAGATCGATTGAACATGGAGTCTTTCGACGCGCTCGGTTTCAATTGCGGATGGCTGCTTCTGGCGTTTTTTTGGGCATCTCCGAAAAATGACATTTTTGCCCCAGCCTGTGACAGGCGGGAATTCTTGCGCTCAGCCATAATCAATCGCAACGAATGACACGTTTCTCCGAGGTACTTGAATGGGTGTTGAAGGAACACGAGCAAGGAAGGCAAAGATGCAAAAAAGAAAACTTTGCGATCTGGAAGTCTCCGCCATCGGCGAGGGTGCATGGGTTTTTCTCACGGCTACGGCAAAGTGCCCGAGACTGAATACAGCATCAACGCGATGCGCAAGGCCTTTGATGCCGGCTGCAATTTCTTTGACACCGCCGAAGTCTACGGCGACGTGGTGTTTTACCCGGGCCACAATGAAGAGCTCGTCGGCAAAGCTCTTTCCTCCGTACGCAAAGACGTTGGGCTTGCCACAAAACTGCATCTGCGGCCGGATGAAGTGGCGGCGAGTCCGTGCGTCTACGATGCCGTCAAGGCCCATCTCGTCGCCTCCATGAAACGTCTGGCGACCGACTACGTCGATCTCTACTATCTGCACCGCATCAACGAAGAAGTCTCTTTTGAGGAAGTGGCCGCGGCCATGGGGCGCCTGATCGATGAAGGACTGATTCGCGGCTGGGGCCTGTCGCAAGTCGATGTCGAGACACTGGCCAAAGCACATGCCGTAACACCTGTGTCTGCCGTGCAAAACATCTACTCCATGCTTGAGTGCGGCTGCGAAGCCGAGGTGATTCCGTACTGCGTTGAACACAACATCGGCTTTGTTCCCTTCTCTCCGATTGCAAGCGGTTTCTTGTCCGGAAAGGTGACGGTCGACACCAAGTTCGAGGAGGTCGACGACGTGCGCAAGTTCGTGCCGCAGCTCAAGAAGGAAAACATTGCTGCCAACCGGCCGATTCTTGATGTGCTCGCCGACTTCTCCAAGCGTAAGAACGCCACCAACGCGCAGATTTCGCTTGCCTGGATGCTGCACAAGTATCCCAATGTGGTGCCGATTCCGGGCTCAAAGAATCTGGAGCGAATCCTTGAAAACTTGGGTGCGGCCGACGTGACGCTCACCGATAACGAGTTCGCACAGCTCGAAGTGGCTCTCAACGCCTGCACCGTCCACGGCCATCGCGGTTTTGTGGAAACGGAACAGCATACCTTTGGGAACAACTGGAAAAAGAAAGAGTAGGAATTCAGATCAGTTCTTGCCATTGGAATGAAGCGCTCTTCGGTCGATACGGTCGGAGAGCGTTCGTTTTACTGGTTTCCGGATTATCGATCGACGCCCCGTTAAGCCCAATAAGGAATGTATCGGCGCAAACGCGGACCGGCTTCCGGGTCGCAGAGTTTGATCAGCTTCTTCGATAACGCATCCTTGATGATTCGGCTGATTTGTGAGGAATTCTTGGCTTCAATCCCGAATCATTCCCGCAACGTCGCGTTGGTCATCGGCTTGCGATTCACATGCTTGAGCACACAATGCTGGTAGCAAATCTGCTCTTTTTCTTGCGACGAATAGTCCTTGAAGGCTTTCCGCGCACACAAAACAACCTTGAAATTCTCGCCGATGATTTCAAACTCGGGCGCTGGCAGAAAGACCTGCTCGGTTGCTGCGACCACCTTGTCAATCCCGCTGCCTCGTTCTTCGCAGATGTTGATTCTTCGCGTCAAGGCGGCCAAATCTTCGTTTCGGCTTCTCGGCGGACTGTCGATGAAACGCTCAGTATCGACCAGAGGACGGCCGGTTCGGTGCAGGCTATGTTTCGCAGGGCAAATGGTGGCGCAACGGCTTCATTATCACAACGATCAACACGGTGATCTGGATGACCGTCGGTATGGCTTGGTGGAAGGTGATCGGCATGTACTGATCGTCTAACTGATCACAAAGCGTCGGCCGCGGGGACCGGTTCACTGTCTCTGCGGCCGCTTTCTATTTTTGAAAGCACTAACAGCAGCATTTAATAGACAGGTTAAACACGATCTCCATCGTTCTTATTGCGTCCTGTCGGTCGTCCTTTGTGAACGATGAGGAAGAAAACCTTTCGTATAACTGCTCTTACATCGCCTCAACCTCAAATGTTTTTTATGCGTCAATCGTTGACGCACCACCATCCACAATACCACCATCGAAAGACCTCTTTTCTTTGGTGGCAACATGACTGAATCCTCCACCGGCACGCACGACACACCGGCCTCTTTGAAAGAAGCACTGCATCTGGTAATTGATACTCTGCCGCCTCAGTCGAGCAGCTTTGGACAGCTCTCGGCCGGACTCGTGCTTGAAGCCGTCAATCGTCTTCAATTCAAGGGCTTCTCGCAGGACGATCAGCTCGCTGCAATCCTTTCGACCTTGCCTCGTCAAGAGTCGCTTCGTCTGGCGCCAAGCTATCTGATAGGAGATATCGATGCCGTTTCCAACCTTTGGAAGCTCTTTGTAATGCATTTAGGCTATCAAAGTTCTTCAGACCAGCCTTCGGTGACGACCATCGGTACCGCCATTTCCGAAGCCCCTGCTCGAGCCCGTTCGATTATTTCGGTGTTCCTCACCGTCGCCAACGAACACTGCTGCCGTTCGATGAGTGCCGATATTCCGAACATCGTCTGCAAGCCTTATCTGCAAAAAATGCTTGCCATTGCACGAGCACTCGAAAAGAACGCGGTCGACACGACGGCCGACGATCTGATGGATTCAGTGACGGCGGCCATTGACAAGGTGCACCTCACGGATGAACTCACACCGGAGTGCACTTGGGTTTGGTTGGTTCAGGCCCATAAGGATCTCGCTCTTCCCGTCGCCCGTGAAGTCATCTCCGGACTCAAGCGTGTGACTCGCAAGCAGTGGCTGATAAAGGGAGAACTACCCAACGGCACGTCTCAAGAGCCAATGTTCTTTGTTCGCAACGAACACGGACGAGAAGGAAACGAAGGCGCCGTCGACCGTCTGATGGCCTCTCTTGCCGCGCGGTTCGGAAAGCTTTGCACCATACGCAAAGTTCGGTACTCGGAAAAGCTCTCCGAAGTCCAGTGGAGCCGACAGGCCGTCTCGTCCTGGATGACCGGCATGGCCTATCAGGCAGCGCGCGAACGCCTTCTCACGAGCACCCGAGCCGATCCGCTCGAAGCGATTGTCGACATCGACGACCTCTCTACCGCCAACGATCAGCTCAAGACATTCGAACAACTTCAGAAACTACTTCGAGAATAAAAAATGACTGCCTATTCCTTTACCGACCTCCGCATCAAGTCGATGCAAATCAAGGGCGAACGCCCCGTCATCGTGATTCTTTCGGGCGCCGGACTTTCGGCCGAAAGCGGCATTCCCACCTACCGCAATGCCGACAACAACTGGAATCGCACCGATAGCATGGACTCCGGCGACATGAAGCACCGCCCTCAGCTCGTGTTCGATTCGATCAACCGCCGTATTGAAGCCTACGATCAGGCCAAACCCAATGCCGCTCACCTTTCGATCGCCGAATTCAAAAAGAAGTGGCGCAACAAGGCCGACATCATCCACATCACACAGAACATCGACACGCTGTGCGAGGAAGCGGGCGACGCGGGTGTCTTTCACCTGCACGGATCGTTTCTGACCAGCCGTTGCACGGAATGCGGAGCGACCTTCCCTCGCCTGGGACTCTATAAGGAAGGCAACGTGTGCCCTGCCTGCAAAGCGTCCGGCTGGTCCGTTCGTACCGACGTGGTCCTTTTCGGTGAGCGTCCGCACGGTCTCGATTGGATTCCGGGCGTACTTCGCCGAGCCGACGTGTTTGTTGCCGTAGGCACCTCCGGCATGGTCTATCCGGCTGCAGGCTTTGTGACCGAAGCTCGCCGGCGCAATTGCCGCACTCGCCTTCTTATCGCCAAGGACGCACCTTTGGACGGTTTTCAGCCGCTGTCAACCGAAAACGATTCCGTGGGGCACTTCACCAAGTTTGTGCGAGGCAACGCAACGACAGTTCTGCCTGCCGTGCTTGAAACGCTGGGCCATTGGATTGAGAAGGTCACGCAGGCTCAAGCAACGGCAACGGTTGCAACCGTTGCCCGCGACAACGAGCAGCCGGACGATTCGGCTTCCTGACAACCGGACAAGCGGGAGGCCCGACATGCCCAGACGCATTGACAATTTCACAAGCTATTTTCACCGCAAACAGCGTGACCTCTATTTCGTGACGTTCACGCAGGTCAAGAAAGATCCGGTGGGATTTCCGGCAGTCCGGGACTGTGAAGCCATTGATGGTCGCCGTGAGCTTCTGGACTGGCTTCGAGAGAAGCTACCATCCACCGACGTGGGCCCGATTCTCCCGTTCGACTCGGACAGCGGCTTCATCGCGATGCCATACGACGGCTCGATCTATGTGGACTTCACGCCCGAAGACCTGGAGAAATTCGAAAGCCGTTGGGAGACGCCCGACGGCAAATCGATCGATTCGCGTTGGCAGTGCTACCTCTACACGCTTGAGGAATACAAGGAAAAGCACGGCGGCCGCATTCCGGCTCCGGAAGAATATTTTGACTGAAACACAACACCATGCCAAAACGTTCCGACAAGACATTAACCACGAAGCAAACCAAAGCACAGGAGCTTCTTGAGTCCGTTTCCGCACTTCTGACCGACACAAAATCCGACTCGGCCGGAATCGTTGAGCGCGTTAACGTCGCCTTCTCGCCGCTGTCGTTTTTCAATCCGACTCCCCAGTCCGTAGCGTCCGTGATCGCGTTTCTGCTCGATCCCCAAGCCTCGCACGGTCAGTCGACGCTTTTTCTCAGGGCCTTCTGCGAGGATCTCGCCAAACACTCTGAAGCTACAGGGCAAACCCGAACCGTCACGGTCCCGGAGCTGACCGACAAGACGAAGGTCTGCTTTGAGCAGACAACGAGGTCGCCCGACACGAATCCTTGCTCGAGCGACATCGGCCTCGTCATCGTGCGTTGCGCTCCGGCGGATACGGTAGTTACGGCTGGCACAAATGATTCGAGTGCCTCCCTGGACATCAAGCTGCAGCGTGGAAAAACCGTTTTGATTGCGGACTTAGGCGACTCGGATTGTGCGTTGCGTACGAACGGCGAAGACGCAGCCATCGTTCGGTATTCGATCGTTGATTTTGCCGACATGTTGCTGAAGACCGACGAGCAGATCAACGTTCCTGAGGTGCGCTGGTTCGTCGAAGCCTTTGCGCAGCACCTTCTCACTCACGGAGCCGACACACAGGCCGGCCGCAAACGCAAGCTCTACGAACTTTTGAGATCTCCGGAAAACGTTACGGCGGCAGCCTGCATTTCAGAGGCCTACGCCGACTTGGTTGAGCGTAACTGGCAGCGATTCGTGCGCGCGGTGACGGATGCTTGCCGCGAGCGCTACAAGTTTGAGGTTGACTGCGACACACATTTCGTGTCCCCGGAGAATCCTGAAAAATTCGCCTTGCGCTTTCTTTTCACGGTCTCCGAAAAATGGTGTCTTTCCTTTGCCTGCCGACCCAACAACCGCGGCAAGGCGGAAGGCTTCTGCTGGGGCGTGTGCCTAACCAACGGAGGTTTCTTTGCCGACGAGCCGGAACTCGCGGAAAGCTTGTCCGACATGATGAAAACGCTTTTTGGCTACGGAGATCATCGATGTTCCGGACACTGGGCGTGGTTGCGTGAAGGTAAAAAGGACGAAACGATCGACTGCAAAGCCGATGTGCCGTACAGTCTGGAAGATCCATATTGGTTCTCGATGCTCAATCGCGGCAACTTTGAGCCGTTGATGGAATGCCTGTTTGCCAAGCTTGATGCGATTCTGAAGTATTGCGAGATTAAGGACTGACCAGCACGGCACAATCCGCCTTTTGCTTCAGTCCGGCTGTCTTTGACACCGTCCTATCCACTCGGAAGCAGCGCACAACATCAGCCCGCACATCGCTCTCAAGAATCGGCGGCAAACTCAAAAATACGCCTATTGTTTGCCGCTGGCTTCTGTCAACAGCCACTTCCAAACAGGCACAACCTCGATAGTCTGGCCATTAGATTCGATCGTGCGTTCCTCTTCCATTGTGACAATGATGCACCTCTTCACAGGCAGTTTTTTCGAAAGCTTCTCCAGAGCATCAACTTCTCGTTCCAGGGTCTTCGGATCCGTTGCGAGCTTAACGCAGACCTGAATGGCTGTTTCCTCGTCGGGCAGATAAAAATCAACCTCAACGTCGCGTCGATAGAAAAAGACTCGGTCGTTAAAGCCGTATCGTCTGAGCAAATGCAACGCAACCAGATTTTCCAATTGGTCGGCCTTGGGATCAGTCTTGAGCAAACGAATGAAGCCATTGTCCACAAAGTAATACTTCCGGCAGCTTTCTCGTTCCTGCAACTTGCCGACAATATTGGATATCGTTAGCACCAGGCACGCTTCGCAAGCGTATTGCATATAGCTTATGCAGGTGTTTTTAGCAAGCTTCACGCCGGTTGACTGAATTACATTTGTCAACCTCGTGAACGAAACCGGTTGTCCAATGCTTTCAGCCACTTTCTTTAGAAGGATACGCAATGGCAATGCGTTCGTCACCTTGTTTCGGACAATGATGTCGCTCAGATATATTTTTTGGAATATGCTGTTTATATACTCAAGCTTGTTCGAAAATTGCAAACACTCAGGCAAGCCGCCGTATTCAAAAAATTCAGCGAATTCACGCAAAATTCGGGCCTTGCCTGTCGTCGAAGACCAAACATCCTTGCGAACTGCGACGCCCTTTGCTTTCAAATACTCGGAAAAGTTCAGCGGAAAAACGTTGACAGTCAAGAATCGGCCGCCCAGTGCTGCAGCAATCTGGATGCTCAGCATCTTTGCGTTGGAACCGGTAATGTAGATCTCGGCCTGGGCGTCAGCCATACGGCGCGCGAACTTCTCCCAACCATCAATCAGCTGTACCTCGTCAAGGAACAAAGCCGGCAAAGAGTCTTTGCCGGACAGCTCGGCCTGAACTTCAAGGAGTTTGTTGAAATCAGCTACATCGAAGCCCATCAAGCGTTCGTCTTCAAAATTGACGTACAGAACCTTGTCCCAACTATGACCTGATGCCAACAAACTCTGGATTTTTGAAAACAGCAAATAGGACTTACCTGAACGTCTCACGCCAACCAAGACGCAACGAGACAATTCGCCTATCTCGATGTCGCGAGGAAACACCTTCTTTTGAGCAACCAAGTTACGGTTGTCTGTCAGCACTTGACGGAGAATATCAGTCGTAATCATCATCGCATCCTGTTCAATGAGTTGAACAATTTTACATTGTTTTTGTTCAATCCATTGAACACTACCTTAATGATCAGTTTAAGTTTAGGAAGGACTACGTTAAAGATTAAGGCTGGCGTACAAGCGACAGATATGCCACAGGTTGACTGGAAGAAACCAGCCATTCTGGTACCACCTTTAGTTCACGGGCATCATGACCCACCCGCAGTAATACGGTACGTACAGAACAAGGAACCAGAACAGATAGCAGCAGGCACCGATGGCGCCGGCAATGGCGAAATACCGAAGCCACTGATGTTTACGAAGGAACTCTTTCATAATAATCCCCGTACTCTAAAAAACTTCTCGTGGCTCTCTATATCAGAAACGGGGGCCGTTCACTTTGATGATTGTCTCAGCAGACTGATACAGCGTCACAAAATCGTCAAATCGTTTGAAAGACAAAAATGAAGGCGCTCTCCGGAGCCGCGTAAAACCGCGAATCTCAAAAGAGCGCCTTGGGCAGGCTGCTGTTTGACCAGTCGCCTTATCTGCGTTGCGACTACTCAGACGAAAAACCGCATCAAGATCATACCGATGAAGGCCATCAACAGACTGTTGAGCATCAACAGCGGCCAGTACTTCTTGGGAACATCCGCCACGCCGAGGAGTCGACCCATGTACTGAATCTGAGAGGCCATCAGGATCAAAGCGGGTGCCAGAATCGTGACGTCGTGACCGTTGAGAACGCCGCTCGAAGCCAGGCTCGCCGCTACACCGACGCCTGCCCCGCACGACATCCAGGTGGCGAGCAGCACGGTGATGGCCTGACCGGGCAAATCAAAAATGCCCATGATCCCGCCGCAGGTGCGTCCTAGAAAATCCATCACGCCCCACAACTGCAGAATGTAGGTGAGCACAAAGGCCATCACCACATTCGGAAGCAGGCTGTAAAGCCCGATGTTGAGTCCCTTCTTGAGGCCGACGATAAAGATGTCGAAGGGATTGTTCGAGGTGGTCTTGGAGGCTTCGTTACTCATTTTCGAAATCCTTCTTATAAACGGTGCTCAGAACAAAGCGGGTGAACATGCCGCCCACGAACTTCAGAACAAAGATGATGAGCATCGGAATCCACACCGGACACACGAATAGGAAAAACAGCGCGGAGACAATGGCGTAGTAGTTGTTGACGCATCCGGCTCCCGCGTACTGCCAGGCAGACATGGTCACCAGTCCTTTTTTGCTGAGTTTGCCGCTGTCATACATGCCTCGAGTAAGAGCCGCACCGCCGTCCGTACTCTGCAGATCGGTGATCATGGCAAGGGCCGTAAAGCCGGGCAGTCCCAACAGAGGCTTTAAAAGCGGCGTCAGAAGAACCTGAGCGGCACGCAGGGCTCCGTAGTGCGCCAGCACTTCGATGAGTCCCATGGCAAGCATCACGCTGGGAATAAGGGACAATGCAAAGAGAAAAGCGGCACGAGCCGACAAGCCGCCCGAACCGATGTAGTTGCTCTTGGAGTCGCCGATCACACCGAACTTGCCGATCAGAGTCGTAAAGTCAAAGGCGCTCAGCCACTTGCGGGCTTCAGGCATTTGATAGAAGACGCCGGAAAAGATGACGATGGCAAAGATCAAAGCGATATACGCTCCGATGCCGACTTTCTTTTCCTCTTGCAATTGAGGAGAGGGTTTGTTGTCCATGATTTTCCTTTGGGGTGGTTTGTTACCTTAACGAATCCTAGAACAGCGCCTTAGTTGCGTAGGACAAAATCAACCAAGCTTTGAGCAAACCCATATTTCGCTAGGTGCTCTGCCCTACTGACAAATCAGTAAGCGGCGCTAGGCTTATCATCCGGAAACTATAGTGTCATGCCTGCGCAAGGCAACACCATCAAATAAGGATCGAACATGAGCAAAATGGACGTCGTCGAAATCTGGAACGAATTGCACCGTATGCCCGAACCGGGAATGAAGGAATTCAAAACCGGGGACTTCCTGGCAGATGCACTCGAAAAACTGGGCTATGAGGTCACCCGAGGCGTGGGAAAAACCGGTGTCGTTGGTGTTGTCCGCGGCAATGAACCCGGGCCCGTTGTGATGCTGCGCGCCGACATGGATGCGCTTCCCTTCAAGAACGAAGACGGCAGCATTGAGTATGTTCATGCGTGCGGTCATGACTCCCACAGCGCCATGGTTCTGACGGCGGCCGCCGAACCCGTGGACAAAGTCAAAAAAGGCACGCTCAAGATCCTGTTTCAGCCGGCCGAAGAAACGCTCGAAGGGGCCCTTGCCGTGATGAAGGACGGCGTCATAGACGACGTGGACATTGCGCTGGGCCTTCATGTGCGGCCCGTTCAGGACATTCCAGCCGGCACATGCTGCGCGGCGGTGCGGCATTCGGCGAGCACATTCCTCTGCGTGGAGATCGAAGGCAAGTCGGCTCACGCTGCACGTCCCCACCTGGGCGTCAACTGTGCGGAAGCCGCCGCACTCATAACCAATGCGATCTGCGCGATCAAGATGAATCCTGCCCTGACTTGGTCGTGCAAAGTCACCTCGATTTCGGCTGTGTCGTCGGCCTCCAACATCATTCCCGATCGCGGTGAACTGGTGCTCGACGTTCGAGCTCAGACCAACGAGCTGATGGACGAACTTCTCGAGAAAGTACGGCGAGCGATCGAAGGCGCAGCGTCAAGCATCGGAGCCAAAGCGACGATCAAATTCCCGGGCGGCGTTATTCCGGCAGCCATCTACGACGAAGATCTCGTCGCCGAGGTGGCGCAAACCATCAAGGAAGAGCTCGGAGCGGACAAATTGGCTCCCGACTGCGGTGGCGGCGGAGAAGACTTCCACTACTTCAAGCAGGCCAAGCCTAATATGAAAGCGGCGTACTTCGGGCTCGGAGCCGGCTGCACGCCGGGACTGCACGCCCGCAACATGACGTTTGACACCGCGCAACTTTCCAAGGGCGTCAAAGTGCTCGTCGCGATGGCGCTCAAGAAACTGGGTTGACATGCCAATAGCTCGCCGGGTGTCTGACAAGATTACCCGGCGATTCACGCCTGCTCTTTTAGTTTCGCTGCTGCAACCTGAAAAAGAGATGTCTTTCGCGTTTGCGGCTGCAAACTTAATGGCCCTGCTCCGACATCACTTGAGACGGCTTTATCTCACACCTGCGCAAAAGCTTAACCATCTTGGTGTTGTAGTCAAAGCGAGCTCCCTTCTTGACGCAGTAGTCGAACAGAACCTTGTTGCCGTTAAGCGGCTTACCCGTACCGTCGTCGGACGTGCGCTAGCCAGGCGAATGACCTGTCGGGAAGTGATGATGGTAAGCGGGATCAACCTTGTCGCCCGATTCGTGCCAGAGTTCCACGCCGCGTTCGGCCAGACGATCGCCGTACCAGTCGATCGTGGCGCCGGAATTGTCGCACCAAACCTTGACCAGATCCTGCTGCAGGTGGCCGGCAGCGTACATCGTCACGGCGCGAATGAATTCGAACTTGTCGATTTGGTTCCCTGCTTTTTCTGATAGCGGGAATTCATGGCGGCCAAGTCGTCGCGAATGCCAGTGCCGGTCGGGAATCGATCGATGCCGATCACCTTGGCCCCCTCTTCGGCTGCTGCGGCAATGGCAAACATACCGCCGGTACCGCAACCGATCACGAGAATTTCCGTCTTGATCGTATCGACGATGTCTTTTTCAGCGATTTCAGGCGGCTTGCTGAGCCAGTCGCCGTCGTCGGCCTCTTCGGTCTTGGAAATAACTTCAACGGGAATTTCCCCTTTGGCCTGCGCGATGCACTTGGCGGCGGCCTTGTGAACGGCCTGAGAAGTGATGCTCGCTTCGGAAACGGCGTCAATGTCGGCCGACTGAGCCTTCAAAAGAGATTGCCTGAGCTGCTTTGCAGCGGCCTGACCGATGTTGGGCGTCTCGTGCGAGACGTCGAGAACAACATCCGTGATCTTGTTTGAATCAAACGTCATCGTCACGACGACGTCGCCGATCCCTGATGCTTTGGCTGAATAGGTACCGGGCTGATAGATACCGACGGGCGCCGCGTGCAGACCGACGGCAGCCAGCGATGCGCCGCTGGCAATGCTCGTGCGTAAGAAAGCTCGGCGAAACTGATTTTTCTTGTCCATATTGTTCTCCGGTGGTTCCTGATATCCGAAGCATTCTCCTGTGCTTCGCGGATCCGGAGAATTCTCAAGCTGCGTGTTGCACCCAGGTCAAGAGTAATGGGAAAGATCTTAATTTGTGAGCCGATCCGGGCGGGAGGTAACTTTCGGGTTAACCCCAGGCAAACATTTGCCTGCTGTAATAAGGACGAAAAAAATGCAGTGTTGCTCATGTCTGAAGTTCAAGCTGCTAACAAAAAGCAATTTTGAACAACAAGGGCGCAGGCAAAGAGATACCGCACTAGCTGACCGATAAAGAAAAGCCGCCTACACCAGTCCTTTTTCTTTAAGCAACATCATTCGCGCAATCAACTGCGCCGTACTGCCGACGCCGAGCTTCTCACAGGCCGACGCGCGATGAAACTTTACGGTACGTTCCGCGATAGACAATTTGGCAGCAATCGCTTTGTTGGATAGGCCTTGCACGACGAGCTGCGCCACCTCACGCTCTCTTTCGGTCAGCGAACGAGCGTCGCTTTCCAGAGCATTGTTCTGAAGTTCAGACAGTCTCCGCTTGCAATCCTCTCGACACCAATGCAAAACGGCTTCTTTCAATCGATCCGGAACCACCGGCTTGAGCATGAAGTCAACTGCACCGTCCTTCATCGTCTGCACAGCCATATCCACGTCACCGTGTCCTGTCACAAAGATGACCGGCAAGGTCACGCCGAGTCTTCTCATTTCTGCGTGAAGCTCCAATCCGCTCATCTGCGGCATACGAACGTCCAGAACAAGGCAACCTGCCGCATCGTTCTGATCGTCAAGAAAGGCTCGAGCCTGTTGATAACATTTAACTTGCCACCCGACCGCACCCAGCATGAAACGGTAAGAGTTAAGCATCGTCTCGTCATCATCAACAATGCGAACCAAACAAGCCGCCTTAACCCGGGCTTCCGGCAAATCGTCAATTTTGGTGTGTCTATCCGTCATTTTTTTATGCTTTCGGCAAAACCATCACGGCCTTCAAACCAAAAGGCTGATTACGCTCGATTCTCAGTCTGCCGCCGCAACCTTCCATAATGCGGGCCGATATGGCAAGGCCGACGCCCAAACCGGTGGACTTGCTGCTCGTTTTCGGTGAAAACAGATCCTGAAACATAGAAACGTCAACCGTGGGCCCATTGTCGGAGACGGCCAGCTCCCACATCGAGCCGTTACTTTCGAGTTTGACGTCAATTTGCGGATCTGTCGTGTGGCGGGTCGCTTCAGAAGCGTTCTTGAAAAGATTCAAAATGACAAGAGAAAGTTCCACCGCATCGACCTGTACATAGGCATTGGGCGGAATATTCACGTTGATTGTCGGGGGCGACTTGGCCAACAGACGAAAATCTCTGACGGCGCCACTGACAACTTTGAGCAATTGCCGTTTTTCAATTTGTTTGCCTGCCCCGCTCTTGGCGTACCCGCGAACTCGTTCGATGATAGCGCTCGCCCGCTGTGTCTGCCCGATGATCTCATCAGCGGCAATGCCGATCAACTCCATCGTATCGGACTTTTGTCCGGCCTCTCCGGCAGAGCTCGGTTTGCCGTGTTCGGTCTCGCCCTTGGTAATCGTCCGAATTCCGTCTGCGAAATTAGCGATCGCTCCAAGCGGCTGTTTGAGTTCATGCGCCACCATGTTGGAAAGCATGCCGACCAAACTGGCCTTTTCAAGAGCCTGAAGTCGGGATTGAGTCTGCAACACTTCGTTTTGCGCGGCTTCCCGTTGCTGCATGGCCGCTCGCAGACTTGCAGTCTTTCGCCGCACTTCCAAAGTCACAAAAACCGCATGCCATATGCCTAAAAAAAGCAGTCCGAGCGCCACGAAGACCACCCATCGGTATTCCTGCCAAAAGCGCTTGAACGTCCACTCGCGCAAGTAGCTGTAGTGAACGATTTTCAGATCCTTGAAAAGACGGTCAATCCTTGTGAAGTCGCTTGCGATGCTCCAATACATTACTGAGTCTTCCGGCATTGAAAACAAAGCTGCCGAAGCCTTTCGGCTCAATTCCGGCAATGCTTCGGTCGTTGCGGCAAACACCCAATCAGGGTACAGCGCGGTGGAAGTCAGACAACGCAAACGAGGTTCCGTCTTTGCCCCGATAACACGAAAGTCGTCCCGGCCAACAAGTCCTTTGTGCACCATTTCCTCGAGCAGACAGGCGCGCACCATACCAATATCGGCCCTTCCCTGCTTCATCACGTCAAAGACGCTCTGCATGGGATATCCGGTAAAAGTAGTCGAGCCAAAGAATGTTTCAGGTTCATATCCCCGAGCATTCAGTTCTCCGAGATGAACACGGTATCCGCCGAATGCATTGGGCGCAACGGCCACCGCCGTTTTACCCTTCATATCTTCGAACGTGCGAATCGTCGTATTTTCACTGCGGACAAAAAAGATGCCGCCCATACTGAAATTGGGATCATCGGCTTCGCGAATTTTCCGCGTAGCCAGATGACGGGCGAGCCCCTGAGTCTGCATATGCGAGAAAGTGCCCGCATTGGAGATGAAAAAATCAAGCTGTTTGCGCCGAACGGCCTCCGGCAGCGTGTCAAGATCGTAATACGAAAGTTCAATATTCCGCCCCCAGGCTCTTTTCAAAGCCTGAACCGTCTCGGAGAAAACTTCTGTGCTAGACAATTCACCGATTGTGCTCAGAATACCCAGTCTCACCGGGCCTTCTGTGCCCAACCTACGGTCGAGACTCGACACATCGGACGATGCAGCCGACGGATTTTGCACCGCCAGCATCGTCATCAGCACAACATTACAAATCCATCTGGGCATGATCGCAACCACCGAAAAACAACCTGCCGTCACAGACATCATAACGGCAGGTCGTCAGTTGGAGATTCCGGTGCTTTAAGCCGTTACTCGAACGTGCTTGCGAAGAAAGTCGTCTATCACGGTTTCGAGCAGAGTTACCAACGCCATCGCAACATCGTTGTCAGGTTGCTTTGCTGCGAGCTCGGCTCTTACCCAAGAAACCCAGGAGAGATGCTTCTCAGCAAAGGAAACCGCGGCGTCAGCGTGACCGGGCGCGGCAAGAAGACGCGCCCAGAAAGCCAGCAGCACACCGAGATGATCGGCCGGCTCATGCAATGCCGCTTCGGGAGCAAGGCCGAAATCGCCCATCACCTGCAAGACCTCATCGCGCGGCTCCTGCATCACCAGTCCCGTCACCGCCACGCTTTGATGCGGCGTCACGGAACCTTCGCCGACGCAAAACGCTCGTGTCCAGCAGCGGGACTGCTCCTCCATCGAGCTTTCCCGCAATACATGTGCTGCCTGACAAGCTGCCTTGGCCACGGTTTGAGGCCCTTCAGACAACGTCTGCATCATTGCGGTAAGACTCGAGCAAATCGAGTCATCCGCACCTTTGAGCAGCCAGTCAGAAAAAGTAAGCGCCGCGAGAGCCGTTACACGATCGGAAAGATGTTCGGTCACTTGTGTTTCACTCCTTACTTCACAAAGGTCTTCCGAGCCTCATACAGCACATTGGGCTTTGTCTGTTCGACAAGTTTGCGCGGCACGCCCACGGCATCGAACGTTGCATTGGGATGTAGCTTTTTGAGTTCCTCAATCGGCCCGCACTCCAGTGCGCGACCTGGACAGGATGCCACGCAGGCGGGCTTAAGTCCGACACGCAGGCGATCGACGCACATGTCGCACTTGGTCATGTGAGGATGCTCGGGCGTACCCATCTGTGTTTTTTCCAACGCCTCGAAGTATTGCGGCGCACCCCAGGGGCAGGCCTTCGCACATGCTCCGCAACCTATGCACTTGGCGCTGTCGACAATGACCGCACCGAATTCCTTTTCCTTGGAAATCGCCTTGACGGGACAAACCTTTACGCAGGCCGGATCATTGCAATGGTTGCATGACATAGAAAGCGGCACTACCTCGACGTCCGGAGCTCGTTTTCCAAACTCAAAGAATGTCACGCGACGCCAGTTTTCCTTCATGTCGAAACGCCGCAAAAAAGCATAGTTCGATGCTTTATCGGATGTTCCGGCTTTCCAGTCCCTCGGCGTTTCCAAACTCTTTAAAGAATTGTCCGTCAGACCGTTTAGCTTGGCGTCGCCGCGACGTCCCTCGTTCCACTCTTTGCAGGCAACCGTACATGTGGCGCAGCCCAAGCATCGCTTCTGGTTAAAGTAAAAACCCCACTGTGTCATTTTCGTATTCCTCGACGTATTCGTTGATGATCTGCTTGAGCCGTTAGGCGGGCAATGTTGCACTCACTTCACACACACAACCGCCGGCGGCAAAGCCGCCCGACTTCGATGTCTGCAGATGCAGGTAGGGGTCGCTCGCACCGATGTCTCGGTCGATCGTCAGCGTATTGACGGCCCCGCCCACGTCAACGGGCACACGATGGCAAACGGCCTTGCCCGTACCGGCTGCGTCAAAGTAGGCGTCAAAGAATTCGGTTTGACTCGGCTGATACCAGGCGCCTTCACCGATCGATACGACTCCGGGCAATTGACGTACGGTGACTTTGGCCGGAAGTTTGATGCAACCTGCTTCGGTGTAGACATAAACGTCGGCACCGTCCTTGATACCGCGCGCTGCGGCGTCGTCAGGATGCATGGTCACGGCGTGCGGGAAAACGTCCTGGATCATCGTCGTGTTGTCAAAGGACGAATGCGAACGATTGGGCATATGCGGCGTCGTAGCGACGACCCGAAGCATGAGGCGTTTTCTCGAGAATGTCTTCGTAGCCGTCGGCCGGGCGCACGTACTGGGCACGAGCCACCCCGGCCTGAACGCGACCGCGCTGCGCAAGCCAGGGGGAATAGAAATTGATGCGGCCGGTATCCGTCGGGAATTCTCCGGGCGCGAATTTGGCCGCTGCGATCACACTCTTTTCGGGCGGAACGGGCAGTTGCAGGTTGGCCTTTTCAAGCATCTCCTCAAACGTAGGAAGCTTCATGTCGGGATCGACCGACTTGTAGGCTTCAGGCAACTTCGTACCCTGCCACTGAATGCGCATCACATCATGGTCCGTCATGCCGTGGCGTCCCCAATCCAGGCCGAGTCGCTCAGCGATCATCTCGTTGATGGCAACGTCGCTCTTGGCTTCGTACATGGGATTGACAACGGCGTTGACCACGTTCATGTCGGTCTTGACACGACTGCCCGTAAAGAAGCTCTCTTCGAGGTGCGTCACCACCGGAAGGACCAGATCGGAATAACGCGCCGTCGTACTCATGAAGCGTTCGTAGCTTACGACATAGTCGAGTTTTTTCCAGGCAAGAATCTTGGGATTGATGGAAGAGCGCTGATTAAACGGGTCGGCTGAACCGCCGCCGCGCCAAACCATATCAATTTCAATCTTGGCGTCGGGCCCCAGATCGATACCGTTGATGCCGAGCACGTCGGCTCGAATTTGTTCGGGCGTACGCGAATCGCGGCCTGTCAGCAACACTTTGCTTTGCATGTACTGAGAAAACAGCAATGCGCTGTGTTTTTTCCCCTTGCACATGGCAGGCGCCTTGCCGAGCTTGACCGCCATACCGTCGACGGGAGCCAAAGCGCCGATGCCGCCGCCTCGAACCGTTGCGTTGCCGGTCATAGCCGCCAGACACAGTAGCAGCCAAACATGGTACATGCCGTTGCCGGTACGTTGTGCACCGCCGCAAGTCCATGTCGAATGTAGACAAGCGGGCTTGGTCTTGGCATAAGTCACAGCCAGAGCCTCAATGGTTTCGGCCTGTACACCCGACAGGAGAGAGGCCCAGCGCAACACGCCCTCTTCCCCGCCGTGTTCGCGATTGAGTTCATCGAGATACTCCACAAACGACTGACCTTTAGGCGTCGTAAACGTGGTTCCTTTCCAGGGCTTGCCCGTGATCGGATCTTTCGCAGGAGAATGACTGACAACCGTGTCGCCCGGGAAAAAGCCGAAGCAATACTTGCGGATGTACGCTTCATCGTGCAGACCGCGCCGATAAATCGTATTGGCCATGGCTGCCAAAATGGCACTGTCAGTCCCGGGACGCGGTGCAATCCACGGCGTAATGCCCGGGGCTCCCGTTGCCATGGCGCCTACCGTGCCTGTGTAACGCGGATCAACCACCACGATCGGAATGCCCTTTTCTCTGGCCTTGGTCATGATGAAAGGCAGATGCGGCGACGTTGTTTGCGGGTCGGCACCCCAAACGATGATGAACTTGGAATTGAGCATGTCAATTGACGGATGCCCGTTGACGCCCTTACCGAGTGCGTTAAAGAGCGCATCCATTTCGTTGCCGGCCGAGTGATGGCCCCAGCACGAAACGTACGGGCCGAGGAAAGCAAGCGGCGTGCTGCCAACCTCCCAGATGGGGATGTAGCCCAATTCCTTCTGGCGAGCTCTCGCCTTTTCGATATGCTCGCATGCACGGTCAATAGCTTCATCCCAGGAAATGCGCTTGAAGCCCGCAAGATTGCCGCGTTCGATCGTTTGAAGAAGCGGATACTTCAGACGGTCGGGAGCGTACAGGCGTTTACGTTCGGCATAACCCTTCATGCAGGCGCGACGCTGCATCTTACCGATCGATTCGTCCGTCTTGGCCGCTTCGTAACGCGGAACGTCACCGGCCGAGGTCAACGCAAGCAGTCTTCCGTTTTTGACATGGGCCTTTAACATGCACTGCCCGTGGCAATGGATTTCGTGATAGGTGTTGACGACTTTGACGCTTTTGTCGAGCGTTTCAGCAGGCTTGGCTCCGAGAACATCCAAATCGGTTTTGGCAAGAGCCTGTGTCCAACAGGACAAAGATGAGACGGCCGCCGCAGCGGACGTCATCTTAAGAAACTGACGACGTGTGGAGGGAAGAGCGCAACGGCTCTGTTGTTCGGATTTGCTCATGCGATTCTCCTGTTTTGGGGCAGAGAAGCTGCCGAGACCTTCTTGTTTTTGTGAGTACTCGGCTCCATGGTTTCATCTTGGCCTGCCGGAGTAATTCCGACAACTGTCCCAAAGTGCAGTTATTCCTTTTCGGAATAGCGAATCCGCTAAAACGTTGACGCCCGTCCCCTAAACTTAATGCGCGTCGGTAAGAGACATGCGAGCAAACGTTCGGCGCGCTGCGTCAAGCCCTTCAGTCTGCGCCCAGCATTCGATCAAATATTGTTCCAAGCGGCGAATATGCGTGTTGTGCTCTGTGTGAGGATGTTTTAAAAGCCAAACCGGACGCGCCGCGATCCGCCAGTTCTCCAGAACAAGTTCCAATTTACCGGTTTTGAGATGCGAGCTGATTTGCCACAACGGTACGCCGACCGCGTAACCGGCACCGGCCAGGGCAGCAGCAGCAAGCGCTCCGGCGTTATTCACCCTCATCGTCTGCTCCACCCAGATGGCCACGTTCTCATCTTTGCCGAGCATCAGCGTTCGTCCGCTCGAAGCCGAAATTGAGCTCGTTTCATCGCAGAGGCGCTGCCACTCATTGTTATCTCCCGGAACTTCCATTATCTGTATTCTGACTGCTATACGCCTTGCTTGTCCGATTCCGGCGCAATTAATCCGTCCGGCCCTTCGTTTGTGAAGAGTTCAAGCGCGATCGACTCCACGCGTTTGTCAAACGGAAAACAATCGTCCCAATCGCGCATGACGCCGAGCTCGCCGCGCAGCATTTCTCGGATTTCGTCGTCCGTCAGATGTTGGGCAGAATTCCGACTCAACAGATTGCTGCGGATGATGAACGACGTATCTGTCTTGAGCTCGTCCACAACGGCTTTGGGCAAATCTCGGCGTTCGGAGAGTTCGCGGCGAACATCAAACGACTTGCTTTGCGCAAGCCGCGTGAGCAATTCCTCCTGAATACCTTGCTCGTTCCAATACGCCAGAGACGAGTGAACCGATACCGGCAGCCAGAAAATCGGCTCGTTGGGATCAATTTCGGGTGCATTGGTTCCGCTGTCAACTTTAACAAAACCGATGGCGAATACGTACTCGCCGATGCGTCCGTACGGGTTCGTGCAGGAAAGATTCTCTCGGCGACGCAGATGGGCCGTCTTCGGTGCAACGAAGTCGTTTTCTTCGATTCTTATCCGCAGCTCCTCGAGCGTCTCCCTCAGATCTCCATCGGGATCGTTGGCAAACGCTTCGACAAAAGTCTTGAGCTTGTCAATGACTCCGGCCTCAATCATGTCCTCCGAGAAACCGCTGAAGTGCACAAGGTTTTGGAACAACTGAGACTTGATCGCCTCATCGCGCTTGACGAAGGCGATGAGCTCTTCAACATTGAGCTTGAAAAGGTTCTCAGGATTCTTTGCAAGCACGTTGCAGACATCGAACCCGTGATCTTTGGCAAGCAGTCGCACGGCTTCTTCGGAAAGACCGTGACCGGCAGCGGCAATCTCGCGCATCCAGACGTCGGTGTGTCGAGCCAGGCGATCAAAGAATGCGGATGCCTCTTTGACAACGATTGAGGCCGCGTTCTTGTTTTGCACTCGCGACATCAGACTGCCGGCCTTTTCGGTCTTGAGCGGGCAGATGAAGAAGTCCTCGAGCGTATCGAGCGAAAGTTTCCCCTCTTTTCTGCGGCCGCCGAACAGTGCAAGCAAAGACACCGACCCGAGCTTGTCCGCTAGCTCGTAGAAGTTATGGTGTCGGACTTTGCGAAGCATGAATTCACGCGGGAAAAATCCCATTTCTTGTCTCCTTGCTGCCGCTCGTTTGGCAGCCAAAGATCGTTTTGCGGTTACCTTCAGGACTCCGGGGCAGATGGACTGAACTGCTGATATCCCCTGAAGATCGCCAAGGACCGCTGGCCCAGGCGTTCGGCCTCCTGCAATCCCCAAGTCATAAAGTCGGCCGCCGCCTGTCTGTCAGCCGGCACGACCGGCGTTTCGGCAATGCGGGCAAGACACACCAAGAGATCTCGCATTCTCCCGGCGTAGAACTCCTTGAGCGGATAAAGACTCGTCGGCTTGAAATGCTTCAGGTCTCTGGCGCAATCGAGCCAGTCGGAAACCAACTCGGCCAGTTTCGGATACCGATCGGGAATCTCCTGCAATTGCTCTTTGCTGTTGGCCATGAGCCAGCCGCGTTGCCCGCCTCGAAGCGTGACGTGAAACGCACCGCGATAGGTGCCGTTTTCTTCGTCGCAAAAGACGTAGCTTCGCCATATGTCCTTTCTGAAGCCCCCGGTACGAACGGGCGTGGAGAAGACGTCGAAGCCTGTGGGCGAGCATTGTTTTCGGCAATATTCGTGCATGATCGAAAGTGCCTTGTTGACCATGAAGTCAGTACACGACGCAAAGTCGCGAATCGACTGTGCAACCGGTTCGGGATCAGACGTTTCTCGGCACTTGAGCAAATCCTGAATACCTTCGGAGCAATGACAGACGGCGTTGAGCAACGAAAACGGATTGCCGCACTTGTCCGCTTTGAAGGTTTTGACGCATCCCCAATAATCGTCGCGGTCTTCGTCCTCGTCACTGTCCCACAGACAGGCGGCTCGGTTTAAGTCGCAATAGTCAAGAGCTGCGTAGAGCTCAAGCGCCCGCTTTTGCTTGTCATACGGGAAACGAACCAGCACGTCGTGCTCTTGGTCTCCTTTCCTGCAATAGAGAACGAGATAGAAATCGGTATGCGGTTTCCCATTCGCAATGATGACCGGATATTCCGCTTCAACGCGATCGAGTGTAACCGTGATGCCGTGCAGGTCGAATTGGCGCTCACGGAAGTCTTCAGCTTTGAGGTTTAACCCTTCGATGAGATGCTTCACGGGCTCGCTTTTGCAATTGAATGCATTCGCTGTTTCGTCAATGTTGGGGCACGAATCCATTTGTCTTTTCCGGCTAGGCCGGCTCCTCTCTTCTCATAACCTTTCGCTCGCATGAGCTGACGGTGTTCAAACATTTTGTTGACTAGATCGTAAGAAGGGATACGACAAACTGCGTCGCACTGCAACGAAAGCAGCGATCAGGAAAAACAATTGCGCGTCTATTAATCAACGAACGCTCCATGCGTCAATCGTTGACGCAACGAGACCTATTCTGCACTTGTCGAATTTCACGAAATAAATAATGAGAAAGTGCTGTATGTCTGATCGCGCCACGTCTTTGAACCTGAACAATTCCAACATCGGGCACTCCGTCGTCAACCTTTGGATGCTGCGATTGCTGTGCAATGGCGACTTGTGGGCAAAAGTAGCCCGCAACGACATGTACTCCCACGACACCTTGCCGAAGTTCTTCTGGGGACTCAAACTTCGTCGTCACCTGCATCTGGGAGCATTGATCCTCAACAATGAGAAGTTCTTGGGAACCGGCGCCGTCAAAGACATCAAAGCGGTTACAGACGTCGAGATGGAACTCGATGAGGATGCTGTCATTGCTCCCGAAAAGCGCATCCGATATTTGATCGAAGAAGTCTGGCCTCAATACAACTTTATCGACGGATTGATGCCTTTCCTGACGGTGCAGCCCCGTCATCCGGAGACCATCGGCGCATACTGCCGCCCTTTTCTCGGCCATCCGTTTACCGCCAAGTTGTTGGAAAACGGCATGCCGCGTGCCTTAAGCCGTGAACTGCGATATTTGGAATCGGCCTGCTCCGACGAACTCTACGCTTTGCCTGAAGCTTTTGCCGCCAACCTTCGTCTGCTTCAGGAAAACTTCAAGCTCTCGGATCTGGAAACCCACATTCTCGCCTTCGTCTACTGTGCCCGTGACGTGAAGCTCGTCAACCGACTGCTGTGCGATCTGTTCGACTACGGAGAGCAAGGCATGACACTCGTCATCGATACGCTCTCTCTGGCTCTGAACGCTGATCGCGAAGACGTCAAGAAAGCCCTTGCCGCCGAAGGGAAGCTTGTTTCCATCGGTCTTCTGGATTACGGAGAATCAGGCGACGAATTTTGCGAGCAGATTGTTCCGGGTGCCGTACTGTCTCCTTCAACCTTGAGCGTGAAACTGTCCTTGTCCAAATTGCTGCAGGAATCGTTTTTGCCGGCACCCGAACCGACCTTGAGCGTCGAACACTTTCCGCATCTGCCGATCGTGAGCCGCGTTCTTCTCCCCTACCTCAAGTCTGCCGTAGCCGGCGAGCGCAAAGGCGTCAACATCCTCTTTTACGGACCTCCCGGAAGCGGCAAAACGGAACTTACGCGTGTCATTGCCAAGGAACTGGGACTGACCGGTTACGAGGTGCAGTTCGCCGAAAAGGAAACGCGAAAGAAGGAGGAGCGAACCTCGCGACTGAAGTTTTGGAAGGCTGCGGGCAACGTCCTTTCGCAAACCAATACCAATCTTTTGGTGATCGACGAAGCCGAAGACGTCTTCAACGACCTGGGATCGTTCTTTTTCAGCGGACGCACCAACAAGGGTGAAATCAACCGCCTTCTGGAAGAAAATCCAGTCGTCACGCTTTGGACCGCCAATTCGATTCGCAACATCGATCCTGCCATGCTGCGTCGCTTCAATATGGTGATTGAAGTGAAGTCGCCGGGGCTTGCCTATCGACGCGAGATGATCGACAAGGCGTTTGATCACCGACTCTCGAAAGGCACGACAGAACGGCTTGCCTTGACGGAAAACCTCTCGAGCGCCGTGATTCGATCGATTTCGGACATCGTTCGCGAAACCGGCAAAACATCCGAGTCTCCTTCTGAGGACGAGATCATCGAGATGGCCGACCAGATGCTCAAGGCACAGCACATGGGACGCGTCGTTGACAACAACACGCTGCTGCCGGGGCTCTACGAGCCTCAGTTTGTCAATTCCGAACTTGACCTTGATCACCTTCTGGAAGGTCTGCGTGCCGCTCGCTGCGGGCGTCTTTGCATCTACGGGCCTCCGGGTACGGGAAAGTCGGCTTATGCGGCGTACGTTGCTCGGGAACTTGGCATTCCGCTGATGCGCAAAACCGGCGCAGAACTTACGAGCTGCTACGTGGGCGTGACGGAAAAGCTCATTGCGGATGCCTTTGAGACGGCGCAGCGCGACGGTGCTCTGCTGTTGCTCGATGAGGTGGATTCGTTCCTTCGTGATCGCCAGGCGACTCGGTACAGCTGGGAAGTGACGGCCGTCAACGAAATGCTGGCTCAGATGGAACGCTACAGCGGTTACTTCATCGCAACCACGAATCTGAAGGACGACCTGGATCCGGCTTGCCTGCGGCGTTTTGATCTGAAGACGAAGTTTGACTACCTGCGCCCCGAACAGGCCGTGGCGATGGCCAAGGCTTATGCGGGCAAGCTTGGTTTGACTGATGGCGTTGAAGCGCTTGGCCGAGTGGCCGACTTTGGGAACCTGACGCCCGGAGACTTTGCGGCCGTGGGCCGTCAAGCGGCGTTCAGGAAACTATCTGGGACCGAGGATTTTGTCGAGCGTTTGGCTGTCGAGTCGAACTTGAAGGCTGCAGGGATGGGAAATCCGAAACGGTGGATTTTGTAGTGAGTGATGTTGGTTGATGCAAGTTAATCAAAGAATGCTTGAGTTTCTTGCATCAACTAACACGCATAACTGAGCAATCGCCCAGTTTACTGACAAGTGCGAGCTTTTCCTTGCAGAGCCTGATCTGGACGAATCACTATGGAACAAACAGGTCTCTGTTACGCATCATAGACTTGCCACGAGCTCGCGACGGCTCGACTCCATTCTCCTCTCACCAACTCGGCAAGGCCGTCATGATGTCTCGGGAAGTAGAATGCTCGCACCTTGTTTCGGAAACGCCATGTCGCTTGCCTACGTTCCACTTCATTCACTACGACGCACTTTCGTTGCCGCAACCTGTGCGCTCGTCGGATCTTTCGTCTCCCCGGCCTCATTCGCCTGGGACCTGACGATCCTGCACGTTAACGATGTACATTCGGCGGCGGCCGGCGTCAATGACCGCGGCCCCGTCTACGACGACACCAACGCAGTGGGCGGACTTGCACGCGTTACGGCGCTCGTAGCCGACGAGAAAGCAAAAGCGAAGGTTCAAGGCAAAGCCGTGCTGGCGCTCGATGCCGGCGACTTTTGGCAGGGGACTCACTTTTTCAGAACGGGCGGCATGCCTTGGGCTCGGGAAGCCATGAGACGCATGCCCTGGGACGCGGTCACACTCGGCAACCACGAATTCGACCTAGGATGCGAAACACTTGCCCGGTATGTGAAGGCCCTTCCCTTCCCGGTTCTCGCCGCAAATCTTGAAAAGAACCCTGCCTGCCCACTGTCAACCGCGCCGCTTCCTGCAACCGTCGTAAAGGACTTTAATGGAGTCAAGGTCGGCATCATCGGTCTGGCCAACGATGAAGGCAAAGACATTTCCGAAGCCTGCCCTGAAACGAATTTTGCCGACCGTGCAACGGCGCTTCGACGTGCCGCAGCGGAACTTGAAAAAGCGGGCTTGACGCACATCATCGCAGTGACGCATGTGGGCTACGAGTCCGATCAGGCGCTTGCCCGCGCGGTACCTGCTATCGACGTGATCGTCGGAGGCCACACCCACAGCGTTCTCGGGGATCATCCGCATTCCGAAGGCCCCTACCCGACCGTAATTCGGCATGTCGACGATTCACAGACGCTCGTGGTGCAAGCGGGTCGTTCAACGCGCTATCTCGGAAGGCTCTCTGTTTCTTTTGACGATGCGGGTCACATCGTGCAGTTTAAGGGCGACCTCGAAGAACTCGTACCGAGCCTTCGTCGCGACGAGGCGATGCATGAATTCGTTGAAGGATCGCTTGAAGCCATTCGAGCCGATCAGAAGCGTATCGTGGGCGTCAACTCGTCGACGCTTCCCGACGGGCTCGATCCCTGTCGAGAAGGCGACTGCCTCTCGGGCATGGCAACCGCCGACGCGTTTCTCGCTTGGGGTCGCTCACGAGGTGCGGTAGCGGCAATTTTGAACGGCGGTGCCATACGGGCCGCTATGCCGGTCGGTCCCGTCACCTACGCCGATCTTCTCGACATTCATCCGTTCGGGAACCGTATTCAATTGGCCGACGTCTCGGGCGCGGTGCTTCGGGAGGCTCTCGAACACGGCATCTCGGAACCCGATGTGATCGGCCCGAGAGTCCTGCAGACCGCGGGGCTTCGATATCGACTGAATCCTGCTGCCCCGGTAGGACAACGCATCGTGTCCGCTGAAATACGCACGAAAGATGGAACCTGGGAGCCGATTCTGCCCGAGAACGTCTATCGCATCGTCACGATCTCCTACCTTCTGGGCGGAGGCGACCATTTTTCGATGCTCGGGAAACACGCCAAGATTCAGGAAACCGGCCCACTGGAAGTCGATGTTCTTGAAGCCTATCTTCATGAAAAACAGGACCGGGACAATCATCTGCCCACTCCTGTACCAGGGCGGATCATCGGGATGCCTGTCCGATGAGTTTGGGCAGAATCAAGTGCTTTGGTGCTTTTCGCGTCGGCAGATAACCGTGCGAGCCGAAAATCCGCTTTGTGCAAGGCAGACTTCGGGTAGCTAGATTGTCCTTTACCTGACTCGACATCATCGCTCTTCTTGCAACGGAGCCAGCTGTTGAGCCGATAAACACATGGTCCTCTGAATTGGAAGTTCCTCTTATTTTTGAAGCCAATTCAAAACAGGTACAGCAATCAAGGTGCATACCATCGCAAAGATAGTAACCAAACAACCAGCTCCGTCCGAATCGGAAGAGTCGCTTATTAGCTTGGTCATCAGGAAAAAACACAAACTGCCAATCACCGCCAAAAGGGCAAATCCTGCCCACCCCCATAAAACATAATCAGAACGAAAGTGACCAGTGTCGACATACAACTTCCTATACGCATTTAGGAGGCTGTTATACGCCCTGATGCGCCCAACACTGTCGCACTCAGATTTAGGCATCAGCGATCTGCATTTGTCGACTCGATCCTCAAACTGTTTTCCGGTTTGACTATCTGCGCCCCTGGTGGCCTGGGTTTGACTGAAGAGATTGACCGGCTTGAGCTCGTGTCTGACTTTGTAAATTTGACGCTCGGTTACTTTATGGCCATGGATCGTCTGGCGGCGTTCAGAAAGTTTTCGAGTGTCGAGAATTTTGAGGAAAGGCTGGCGGTCCAGTCGAATCTGAAGACTGCCGGGACGGGAAATCAGATACGGTGAATTTTGTAGTGAGTGGTATTTGTTGATGCAAGTTGTTCAAAGAAATTTTGCGTTTTTCCATCCTCTACCACCAACCGTAAACAATACAATCAAGGCAAATAACTACTGGGCGATTTTTGAGTTTTCTTTACTAGAAATTGCTCCATTTCGCTCACTACAAAAATCTTCACCTAACCTGGATATTATCTTGTAACAAATAATACTTATCTACAAACATACCAAAAATAATTAAATTAGACATTCATAGTTGCAAACACTCAAAGCACCTCTTCCCAAATTTAATCTATCGTAAATTAATAATGTTTATCGAAACTAAACAATATACGAGCGTGAGCATATACCCAATCGATTTTATTTTGCAAGCAAACAACTAATGATTTATGCGACTCAAAGGAATTCCTCTTTAAATTCTTTCTATCGTTGACTATAATTAAGCTGCATTTTTGAACATGTTCGGATTCTATGCTCGACTACCTATTTGCAACGCCGTATACCCCTAGAGCACCTTCCGACCGATCTGGAGACCTTCTCGGCTGGTCACGGTTACGGCAAAAGCTCCAACGTTGTCTTTTTCCTCCGTTTACCGTTCTCACGCCAAGACGAACATCCGCAGAAGTGTTACTACTCTATTTGAAGCTTCTCAAAGACAATCAGATTAAATTCCCGGATCAAGAGCGTCAGAAAAACCTGCGACATCTTGAGATACTGTTCGGCATAGCAAGCGTTGTTACTGAAAATGTTCAAGATATTTCCGATCTCATCAAGGCTGCGGAGAACAATCCATACAACATTCTTAACATCGAGCGTATCCGTCAGTACCTGGCAAACAGGCAGAATACAAGCGAACCTCTTTGCTATAGCAGAAAAGAGAAGGACTATTTCACAAACCTATCCTATGGTATCGGCCCGCATTACTCAGCTTCTCTTCGAAGATTTGGGCTTGTGGATGAAGTCGATCAACTAACGAAAGGCGGTCAGAAACTTGTTCCTTGTATTAAGAAGTACCAAATTGTGGAGAACATTGTAATTAAATGGTTCGATAAAACGAGAGGAGTCACACTTAATGATTTAAAAAATTTAAAAAAATATGTTTGGGATACAATCGATAAAAAACATAAAGAGCGAACAAATCAATGGCTAAATTATGTTCAAAATTCAACAGAGCTTAAATCAACTTTCTTTTCAAAACTTTGCGAATACATCATTCAAATTCTACCTGTTGACTCTACCGAAGCATTTCAGTACCAAATTTATCGAATTGCATTCGAAAACAACATTAAGCTTCGAAACTGTCTGGTGGAATGTCGCACCTTCGAAGTCGTGACCGCTCTTGCAGACTTTCTACTTTACTCTTTAATTCTTTTCTCGGAAAGCTCTGGAAACATTGACAATTCAGATAACCAATCTTTCCAAAACATACATGTAGACACCATTAAGAAACTTTCTGTTTTCATCAAGCACAATCAAATATGGCTTTCTCCTGTCATCAGCCGTTTGTTTACAGCTTTGGAGCAGGCTCGACGTCTAGGCAATATGGAACTATGTAACTTCCCAGGACTTCCCAATAAGGGTGACACTTCGAATACAGCCATCATTACCAACGTACTCAAGGCGATTTTGGAAAGACACAAAAGGCAAAAAGGCAGCACCATGACATTTGTTGACTTTGACTACCATGAGGAAACAGGTGACATTGTGCTTAAGAGAACGGATAGACAGCAAGATGATCTGAATGCTGCAACAGAGCTACAAAAAATTCTCGTCAGACAACACAAAACTGCGCCTCTGCCCGAATTGATTAATGAGAACACGCCTCCACAAGATTTTCAAGTATTGCTGCAAAATGACGAAGTATGGAAAGATTTTATTGCTGGCAATTTTCTCTGGCACACGTTTGGTACTTGGTTTGGCTGCATCGTAGATAGGAAAAAAAACTTCGTTGAGGAAGGAGATCTTAAATGACAGCGATGAAAACTCATTACGGTTCTCTGCCTCAAATTCTTGATGACATTCGGAATCGGTCACAAATTGCAGCCGGAGTCATACTTACCTATGAATTCGACCCTTTGCTTGCTCACTCACTAGCTCGAACAGAACTTCTGCAGCTTGACGATAGTTTTGAGGATAGACAGATCCGTTTTGAAGGGGCTTTTCCGGCTTGTCTTTTCTACGATCCGAAGCGCAGTCGAAACCTACCTAACTTTCCCGGCAACTTTGAAATCCACTTTAAATCCAAAAGCGGCTTTTCATGCCATCACAGCAAAGCATATGCTTTTGCTCTTGAAAACGGATCATTTGAACTAGTGCTCGGGAGTTTCAATCTAACAGAAGCAGGGCTTTTTCAGAACCGCGAAACGTTCTTAGAATTTCGTCTCGACTCAGAGTCTCCAGACGCTGATGTCTTGGGCATTTTCCGGCAATGGCGTGACTTCCTTAGCATCAACTATGAAACAGCAGTCCCGACAGGCGGCCTATCCGAATATCTTAATCGTTTAAATCTCAGGCTTGAGTCTTTCTCAAGTATTGAATCTGGTCGAAATTTGATACTTCTTTCATCGGGTTACAATTTACCGCAAATGAAATCGAAAACAAGCGGCCTGCAGAATCTAAAGCAATTTTGTGAAAAACTGCCAAATGGCCCCCTAGCTCCCACACATCTGTTGGTTATCTCCCCCTTTTTCGATAAAATTGAAACCAAAAAAAGTATTCTTAAAGAATTTCATACTGAATTTCCATCCCTAAGTAGCGTTTCTATTTTTTCCGCCTACAATTCCTGGAGTAAAGCTTACTTTGATGGTTTTTCTGATGACAAAGTAAGATATTTCTGTATTCCGACCAAAATATCTGAGGCAGAAATAAAAGCCATCGATAATTTTCATGATGGCGCCAGAATTTCACTCAAAAAATCAAATAAGTTTTTTTATCGCAAACTTCATTCCAAAGTAATTCTTTTACTGGATAACAGCGGCAAAGGATTACTTTACATCGGAAGCGCAAACTTTACTACCAAAGCCTGGCTAGGAGAAAATTTCGAACTTGGTGCTGCCGGTGTTATCAACCTCCCAAATATTGCCGATTATAATTGGGACAAACATTTTGTCGAAAACCTTTTGGGAATCGACGTCGGAGAAGCCATTGCACTTTCGGATACCGAATTCGCATTACCACAAACCTCAGATGAGGACGAATTCGGTAATGAGATCCTTCCTTGTTGGCTTGAAAGCATTTTTCTTGCTCCTCCTTCGTTAGAAGAGGCAAACCAGGCGTTATCTTCTGAAGATAAACAAAACATTACATCTTTTGCTGGGCAGTTCTTGTTTTTCGGACGTAAAAACAAAACGCTGCCGGATCCTTTACAGATCAAAAAGAGCTTTTCCTTCGGAACTTTAGATGTTACACCAATGGATCATGCCATTGATGCCCAAGGAAGAGAATATCTGGCGAGTCGAATTTATCCATTCTGTGTTCTTCGCGAGCATTTGTCGACTTGTCGGGTTGTCGAAATGACATCGTCTACGGACTATTTCAAAAAAAAGCCCCAAAGTCCTATTTACATTCCTTTCAATATTGATCCTGTTTTTGGCCGCAAAGCTGATTACTCAGTGCATGTCAAACCAGAATGCGGATTGCGTTTTTTAGCAGATCTATGCATGCTGAAGGGGTCGGCTAAAAGAAACGCACAGGCAACAACTGATGAGTGTGATCAGATATATGAACGAAGTCAACATGGCTACAGTGATCTTCTCAACACGAAGATCTCCAGAACTCACATGATGCGTACTTGGATCACGGATCTGGGCAGATTAGAAAATGCTCTCATTGTGCCAGGCTTGCCGGAACAAGGGGATTCATTGGTTTCTCATTTTCTGCGAAATGATATCTTTGCCTCGCTTCTAGCCTACGCAGAAATGCTGCAAGCACCAGACGTTGGTTTCGGCGAAATCCGCCTGGAAGATACTGAAAAAACATTCATGATAATGGAACTCGCGGTGCTAGCAGCACGACTCGGCGCTGCTGCCGTTGATACAAATATTGAAATCGATTGCCAACAAACTAGCGCCATCAAGAAACTAAAGGATCTGGCTCTAGAACTGGAGCAACTGTACTTTCCAAAGGAACCAATAACAGGACACGATCCATATCGAAACCTTCTGTACACCTACTACAACCGATTCATGCACAAAAAAGGCAAACTGGAACCTAAATCATGAGCGACATTACAAAAAAATATGATGACGGTGTGCTCAAGCCGGAATGGATTGACGGAAGAAAGGTTGATCGTAAAACCTACGCTCGACAAATCGAAGAAGCTCAAATAATCAACAAATTGTTCGAGAAGACCCCAGTTCAAATCATTGCTGATGATGTCGGTACTGGAAAGACTTGGGTTGCTATGGCAACGTTATTTGCTCGCTTAGCAATACACAGCGACAGTATTGGAACAAAAAAACGTCGTCAGCATGCTATCGTTATTGCTCCTACTCGAGTAGTCGCCAACAAGTGGGTGCGTGAACTACGTCAATTCAACCGAAATTTTGTCGAGGAACCACAAAAAACTTCCATTGATCAACTGTTTTCAACTACGAGCTTGCTTAATGCAATTGATTTTCAAGGCAGAAGTTTTGTACCTGAAGCAAAAACCGACTTCTTCAACCTACCTCTGCCCGGTCTCTTCAAATCAACGTCAAAGCGCGACCAAACACCGCAGGTTTTTTTGCTACATCTTCTAGAAACGTACGCAGACCTTCATAAAGATACGTTTCAAGCATTTCGGCCTAAAGCACTCGCTGTATATGAATCTTTTCGAACTGCCTATCACAAGAGCAGTCACGGATCCAAAAGAAGACTTTTGAAATCTGTACTACCACAGCAGAGGACAGCAAATGTCATACAGAATTTGCGTTGCTATGCATGGGCATGCAAATCGTGCCGCTGGTACGAACACGATTACGATCCGACTGTTTGGACTGCAAACATTGATCAAAACAAAAACTGGCTTAGCACGTGGTTCCAAGATCTGGGTACTCACGTTTTAAAGCCTCGACACAAATTATCTATCAACCGAATAATCCAAATTGTATCTGTCCTCTGGAGTACTGATCTCCGTTCACCTATTGCACCATCTGGCGCAGTCTTGTCTCTAGAAACAGCTGCAAAACTGAACGAAACTTTTATCAAGGATTCATTTCAGACCCTAATTGCGCTACTGCTTCACGGAATTCCTGAAGAAGCTCAGCATCTGCTCTACTCCAGCCTTCCTCATCTTGCCGCACAACGCGACGTGGTAACGCAACCTCTAGACTGCAACCAGTGCCAACGTATATTAAATATGCTCGCCGCGTACGCCGCGCGAGTCGAGTATCTCTCGGACTTTGCGATCACTATTGACCACCCCTTCATGGATCGCTTTGCAGCAGCTGGTGTTTTCAAAGATTCAGCCGATTTGCAACAAGAAATCAATAAGGATGTTTCAGAGAATCGTTGGTCAAGGCTCATAGATTTTATTCTTCCTGCCTTTAAAGCAAACTCTTGTTCTCAGGCAACACCTTCTTTGCAAGCGCAATACAGGCTCATCAATGAGAGCAAAGACGGAGTTACCCACGAAACTTACAAGTTATCTAAAGACTTCAATCCGAAATGTTTTGATTCGTTAGTGCAACGGTTGAGCAGAGCAATCCTACAGCTCGTTGACTACGATGTTCACCCAGATCGTGTCGGTAGCACTTTTTGGTTTGAGTTGCCCAAGGAGCGAGCCATCCATGTCTTGTACATGAATGACTTAAACATCAAAACGTCAAAAAACAAAAAAGGCATTACAACGCAATCAAACCTGGCGCAGGAAATCAATCCAGAATCCCCGCTCGAAATTGCAAAAAAATTAAGCATCAAACTCCGTAAAAGACGCGATGTTACTCTTTCAATTGTGGATGAAGCACACAACTGGCGAAATCGAGCATACGGTGCGGAATCTTATAACGAATTCATTCGTTCGCTCCCCCAACGATCTTTGCTTATCACCGCAACTCCGCTACATATGAGCGCCAATGATTTAAAAACAATTATTGACTTAGTTCTTCCGAACCGTTGGGAAAAACAACAGCAGTTCAATAGTTTTAAAACAAGCTATGACGCTCTTTTCAGTGAAGAAAACAAAGCTGATCATCTTTTAAAAGAAGCTGCTGATAAACAGAGAAAAGTTGCAAAGGCCTGGCAAGCCTTATGTGACGATAAAGATGCTTATTCAATAATTGATGCTAGAAAAAAAAGTATTGATCAGCTGCCTCAGCCTTACGACATGAAGTCTGCTCAAAGAGAAGCCTGGAAGAATCTTCTGAAGTCACCCAATAAAGCTGTTGCATCACTTGCAGAACACGTTTTAGCTCTAGAAAAATTTCAAACAACCCAATTCCTTCGCCATTTGACTTTAATAATTGTAAAAACCCGATCCCAAAAAAACTTCCAAGAGATGCCCTGTCCGAACGCAACGCGTCGCTATATTTGCGGACGGGAAGCTTCCATTTTAGCCTCACGAAACATGTACTCGCCTGCAGCCGACGACAAGCACGCATTGTTACACCCATGCCAAGGCCTTGATAACGGAAATGCTTCCTGGGTTGATCTCATCGGCATGCGTCTTTCAGAAATGCCTATTGATAAAAGCTCGATAAAAAGCGCGAAATTACTAGTTGGTCTACCCTCGAGTTATGAGGCACTTTGGCAGGGCGCAACTTTCAAGCTTCACAAAAATTCTGCTGATAAAACAATTGAAGATACAAGACCTGAATTTACACGTTACTACTCGGATCTTTTCGAAAAATGTAGAACTAATGTTGCATCTGAACACGCCAAAGTCACCAAAACTGTTGACATAGCCTTTCAAAATCTGTTACGTGGTGAAAAAACTCTTATCTTCTGCCAGCGTATCCCAACTGTCAATGCAATTCAATCAAGACTCAAAAAACGCCTTGATGCTTTTCTTGAACCCCTTCTGAAGGATATTTTCATAAGAAAAAATCCCACTGCCGATGCAATCCGAGCGCTTAAAGACATCATGAGTCATGCAAAAACGATTGCTAAAAAGATAAATGAATCGAACAATATCACCGATATTCACGACTCTTCCTTTGATTTTTTATATGATTTTTTAACCAACAACTCAAAAGATAAAAAGTTTTCAGCCGCAGAATATGATGCTCGCGTTGTATGGCTCTTGAATGCAGTTTTTAACCAAACAGATAGAGTATACAACCAGCAAACTAGAAATAAACTTCTGAAATATCTCCGAGCTATCGACGTTACCGAGGAACAAGCAGATATAGTCCAGCGATCAGAATTTTCTGCCCAAACAAGCCAGAAGCTCTCCGCTTTGCGCACAGTGACCGGTGATACAAACTATAAAGGCGAAATTCTCGCCAACTTTTCATCTCCCCTTTGTCCCCTCATATTAGTTTGTTCTCAGGTGAGCCAAGAGGGAGTTGACATGCATAAGTTCTGCCGTACTATCGTGTTGCACGATCTAAATTGGAACCCGGCTGTCTTGGAGCAAAGAATTGGACGGCTCGATCGCATAGGATCCTATGCCGCCGAACTCAAGCTTCCTGTGGACATCTATGTGCCCTTTTTAGCTGACAGTTATGACGAATACCAATACGACCGAGTTCTTCAACGGGCAGATATGCAGGAGTTGGTCTTCGGTCGCAATGACAAAGTCATCTCTGATAAAGAATTTGATGAAAGTATAAATACGGTAGACGTTGAGTCCAGCGAGAAAAAGATTCCATTACTGGGCAGTCTAATTCATGGCTTTTTTGATATGAATCTTTCTACCAATGCTCGACAGAATGCGTGGATTCAAAAGGAAGAATCAAAACTCCAGGAATGAAATTTGAAAGTTTGCTTTGTGTTAATTGAAGGTGTCAGCACCTCTTCTAGGGATAAAACATATTGATTAAACACGAGAATCACAACCAGCGGAACAGCTGGAGACCTGATTTCTATCATGTCAAACAGTAGCCGCAAAACCGCAGGGAAGATGGAGCTTCTCAGGCCATTTTGGCAGTGTCACCAATTCGGGTGGCACTGCAATTGGCATATTTAAGCAGGTTTACCGTATATCTCCTTTTTTGCTACTCTCTGGATCATCGCGGGACAAATTTGAACAAGTTGTCGCTTAGATTCATTGGCAATGTATCTTGCCTCTTCTGCACAATGGTAAAGAGCAACTACAGCCCGCTGCACCTCAATCGGCGGCAGAGGAATCTTCACTCTGCACATGTCCTCCCAGTCGAATGTCTCGCGAGCACTTCCCCAAGAATTGAAACGCGCATAACGATCAAATTCTGGTCGTTTGAAATGTAAATAAAGATACTCTGGCTCTAAACGCGAATTATCTTTAACCCGAAATGCTACATAGGACGAGGAAACTAAGAACTTCTCTTGAGATGAATTCATGGCTATAGATATTTTGTTTCCGTTCCGCGAGGTAACAGTCACATATGCAAATTCTTGAGGTGAAATAATTTTGTACGGTCGAAGAGATACTCCTTCCATGTTGGCCTTTGTAGGAATGAAGTTTTTTTGAATACTGACCCCTCGCACGGAATCAAGTCCCAAGGTTTCATCTGTATTTCTATGATCAATTTCTTCAAGAAGGCTAGCAACTTCCTCCATCGACCATTTCTCTCTGCACTCTGCCACACACGCCTGCATTACGGCTTCGAGAGATTTCAGAAGCGCTTCGTTTTCCTCAACGAGTGCCGTCAACCCTTTGTACGCGTCAACATATGACCGCTGCACCTCAATCGGCGGCAGAGGAATCTTCACTCTGCACATGTCGTCCCAGTTGAAAGTCTCGCGGGCACTACCCCATGAGTTGAACCGAGCGTAGCGATCAAACTCTGGGCGTTTGAATTGTAAATAGAGATATTCCGGCAACAACGCATCTCGATCTGAAATTTCATATACAGTCGAAATTGGCGAAACTAAGAACCGGTGCTTTGAACAATTCAAAGCAAGGGACATTTTGTTGCCTCGCCGTGACGTGTCAGCAACAAAAGCAAAATTTTCTGGCCTAACGATTTTGTAGGTTGAGATCTTCACACCTTTCAAATCGGCCTTAGTGTCAATAAAATCTTTATTCGTGGATATGCCGCGTACAGCCTTGGCATCCAATTCCTCAGCCGTATTTCGTTCATTGACCTCCTTGATATATCCTCTCAAAGCTACCAACGGCCATTTTTCTCTGACTTTCGCGTTACACGTCTTCACTTTATCTGCCTGATTTAGAAGCTCAGAATCCATAGCCAAGCTCCTCAAAAGCTTGTTTAAGCACTACCTGATTGGCTGTCTGTCGTTTCAAGAGATTGGCAACGGCCGCAGCGGTATCACTCATGATTCGCTCATAATCAATATCTTTGTCTCGATCTACGAACTCAATGTAGCGACTCGGCACGAGGGAGAAATCATTGCCCGCAAGCTCCCCAAGTGGAACCGATCGATAGAGTTCCGGTACGGCGTATGTAGCACTGTCAGTGCCAACGCTCTGCCACGTGTGATAGATATCGGCAACTCGCTTGATTTGTTCCGGCAGAAGTTGCACGTACTTTTTCTCGTAAATGTTTTGATTCCACGTGCGCAAATCGACGAACAGAACTTCCCCCGTACGATTGCGTAGCTGTCGCTTGTGGTAGAGCCCACCTTTTTTGTTCTGATTCAAAATCCACAGAGTCACGCTAATGTCGGTCGAATAAAACATATCACGAGGCAGAACAATGATGGCTTCGACCTTGTCATTCTCAATAAGTTTGCGGCGAATCTCGTAAGTGTCCGAATCCCCCAAGGCGCCGTTTGCCAAGAGAAAACCAGCAACACCGTCTACGACACTTAACTTTGAGAGCATGTGGAGAATCCACGCGTAGTTAGCGTTGCTCACCGGCGGCACGCCGTAACCTGCCCAGCGAAGATCCGTCACAAGTTCGTTTTCTGTACGCCACTTCTTCAAGTTGAAAGGAGGATTCGCCATGATGTAGGAGGCCTTGAGCGTCTTGTGCAAATCGTTCGAGAAAGTGGAAGCCGCTGTATTGCCTAAGTTGTACGAAATACCTCGCACCGCTAGATTCATCTTGGCTAGACGGTATGTTTCCGGCTGACTTTCTTGCCCGTAGACCTGCACGGCTTTCGTATTACCGCCGTGAACCTCTACAAATTTTGATGCCTGCACGAACATGCCGCCCGAACCGCAGCACGGGTCGTAAATGGTGCCATCATATGGCTCAATTAGTTCACATATGAGCTCAACGATACTGTGTGGCGTGTAGAACTCTCCTTCCTCCTTATCAGCATTGATGGAGAACGCCTGCAAGAAATATTCATAAACGCGCCCAATTAAATCCTTTTCGTGAAAACGCTCTTCACTAATCTTGTTGACTTCATCAATAAGAGCTTTGAGTGTCTTCCCCTCAATACCAGAGTCCGTAAAAAGCTTCATCGGGAGTGCGCCTCTAAGATTTTCAATCGTAGAGTCGAGCTTCGAAATCAAGGTATCGATTGTGAGAGCCAGTTTGGTAGCATCTGTAGCTAACAGTAATTCCCATCGACATTCATTAGACAAGTAAAAGACACCGTCACGTTGATAAAAGGATGGATTCTCAATAAATCGATCTGCAGGAAGGTTTCTCTCCTCCATGTCAGTACGGATCTTCTCACGCTGTCGATTAAATTTCTCTCCTATGAATTTCAAAAAAACAAGCGTAAGAATCATATCTCGTCGAGTTGCCATGCTTGCTTTGCCTCGCAAGAGCTCTCTGCAATTCCACAGCACATCTTCAAGCTTAATCTCCACAGATTTATTATTTTTTGAACCTTTTGATCGCGCCATTTTTCATCCTAGTTACTGTCACATGTTGTAGGTCTTAAAGTTTCTGACCTGCTCCATTACCTTGGTAAATACTTCTTCATCCCATTCAGGCGGATAACCCTCCTGATAAAGCAAAATCGTGAGTTCAGCCTGCAAATCAGCCCTCAAATTCTCATTGTTCATCCAATCTGCATATACTGCTGAATTATCAATAAGCAGCTTTATCTTTTGAGCAAGCGCGAGACATTTTGAATCAGCATATTCAAAACCATGGACATCCCGTTGATCCACGAGAATATCATAAAAAGCCTTCTCTTCGAATGTTATTCCTAGACGCTTAAACTCTTCACGATCTTTTCGAAGTCGCTTGAATAATTCGATAACTTCATTTGTAAGTTCGTCCAGTTTTTGATTTACGACACCCTGAATAGCGCTAATAGTCGTGGAGGCCACCTTATTAGCAAATACCAATTTATCACGTGTATTATATTTATCAATAATTTTCAATAAACGCTCATCAAAACGCTGAGCTTTGAGTTGATTTGTTCTTCCGTATTCTCGAATAGCCTTTTTCAGCGACTTCACTAGCAACTGAAATTTTGTGTGAGGAAGTTTTACCTTCTCAACTTCGTCCATAAACTTTTCAGAAAAAAGTTCCTCCTCTCCCTCTGCGTTGAGTACTGTCTCGACACCAGTGCATTGCAATGCCTCAGAGACCATGTTCTCAACAAACCGATTCATGGTTTCCACGCTATGACGCGAATTCGTTGTCTTGCCATTGATTGCTTGAACAGCCATAAAAAAGTGCGCCCATGCAGATTCTTCCTTATTCAAGCGGCCTGCAGGCTGCAGAAGACTAAACGCCGACCTTAGACGACTTACATGTTCTTTGAATTCGCTTGAAAAGCTAATTCCGGAGTCTTTCTGCAAAGGCGGTTGCGCTAACACAAACTCAGCCGCGCGTTGCAAAGCCAATAGACGAGGCAGTGGTTCAGTCAAAAAAAAGTCGGATGCATCAAATTCATGAAGCATTTCTTTTAGGATCTGTAACTCGTCTGCAAAAGCAGCATACGTGATCTCAGTATCAGGCGGAATACAGTCATCCCCTCCGAACTGCTTTAATGCTTTCTGCATATTCTCCCGAATTCCAATGTAATCCACAATGAGTCCGTACTCTTTCCCAGGATTCTTTCGATTGACTCGAGATATTGTCTGAATAAGTGTGTGGCGCTGTAACGGTTTATCGTTGTATAGTATTGCTAAGGATGGAACATCAAATCCCGTAATCCACATATCGACAACAATTGCGATCTGGAAGTTTGAAAGCTCTTTTTTAAATTCTCTATCAAGCATCTTACGGTGATCTTTGTCCCCCAGCAGTTCAAACATATCCTTGGGATCATTGCTCCCACGAGTCGCCACCATATTCACCATTGGGAGACTTTTGTATTCCTCTAGCTCGGATCTTTTTTCTGGCGTATCAAAGCTTGATTCATCCACCACTCTTTTAGGCATGAACCATTCAGGTTTAATCACCTTCAGTTTTTCGTAGAGACGATAGGCGATTGCTCTTGTAGAGGAAACAATCATTGCCTTAGAAATCGTTCCAGCATGCTCCGCTACGTAGCTCTCATAATGCATCGCAATATCTTTCGCCATTCGGTCGAGGCGATCATCGTCTCCTAAAATCACTTCGAGCCGACTCATCGCACGCCGACTACTTTCAACCTTCTCTGCATCAGTGCCTTCCTTTTCACACTGAGAGTAATACTCTTCTATTTCGTGTGCTTTCTTAGTATCAAGCACAATTCGAGCAAGCCTAGCTTCGTACTTAAGCGGCACTGTAATACCATCAGCAACAGCTTGCCTCATTGTGTACTTATCCACAATGGGTCCAAAAACTTGAACGGTTTCCACAATTGGAGTACCACTAAAGCCGACGAACGTAGCATTAGGAAACGCATCACGCAAATACTGAGCAAAGCCAAACTTCACAAAAGCCCCGCATTCATCCGCGCACTCACCGACGTTATTGATTTCTAGTGTTTCTCCTAGATTAAGCTGTGATCGATGCGCTTCGTCACTGAAGCAAATGATGTTGCTACAGTTCGATAGAAACCCTGTAGTCTCGCAGAACTTCTGCACTGTTGTAATAAATACTCCGCCAGTCTTTCGCGAAAGAAACTCTTTCTTCAAGTCATTGCGGCTATTGAAAGACTTGACAGAGTCGTCGCCTAGAAATTCTTTGGATGATTCAAAAAGTCCCGCTGCTTGTGTTTCCAAATCTTCACGATCAACAATTATGAGAATCGTTGGATTTAGATTTGTATGCTTTTTCAGGTACCGAGCAAGAAAAAGCATGGTATAGGTCTTCCCAGAACCTGTGGCACCAAAATATGTGCCTCCCTTACCGTCCCCCCCGTTAGTTCGAATATGCTTAAGAATGTTCCCGTATAGCTTTTTTACAGCAAAAAATTGAGGATATCGGCAGACAATTTCCTTTTCTTTTTGTTGCCCAACCTGAAAATCTGGAAAATACACAAAATCTCGTATGATCTCGAGAAAACGCTCCGGCGCTAATGCGCCCTTAATGAGAGCTTGCATCTCGCCTAGACCTAATGCTATTTCTTCCTCTGCTTCTACTTTTTTCCATGCGTAATAGTGTTCAAACGGCGTATATGTTGTTCCAAGTCGCGTCGAACCCCCATCGCTAATGATGGAAAGCAAGCAGTACCTCATAAATGAGGGAATGTCACGCTTGTAGCGAACATGAATTTGTTCCCATGCGTCAAAAATGGTCGCCTGTTGCTGAGAAGGACTCTTTAGCTCAAGGATGCAAAGAGGTATACCATTAACAAAAAGCAAAATGTCAGGACGTCGTTCGGCCTTATGTTCTCTAATCGTTAGCTGATTGACAGCACGTAGAATATTTATCTTTGGATTTTCAAAATCAATATAATTAATACTCAAATCAGGTAGTGATTGGTCATCTCGTCTAAAATTAAATCCATTTAAGTAGAGTAAAGCTGTCTCACGTAGTGATAAGTAATCTGTATCCCCTTTTGTGTTACTTAGATTGAATATCACGCGCTCCAATTCATTAGGAGTCAAATCAGGGTATCGTTGTTCCAAAAATATATGAAGATCTTCGTAAAGTAGCGTGTCTGTATATTTCCGATGCAACTCGTCTCCACTAATAGACTGCCACCCCAACGAATTTAGTACAGCTAAAAATGCCTCTTCATAATCAGATTCAAAATAACCACTAGACATCTTCACCCTCCAAATCTTTATATCGAACCCAATTTTTTATTGTTAGTCAGTTTTTTTCCTTTGCGTTTCCAGCTGTTGTGCATTTTTTTTGAAAAACAATTTATTCAATAAAAAAATTAAACCGATATCTAAAATTTTTATACGTATTTAGAGACAGAAATTATCAAACCTCAAATCCTTAGAGAAATTTTTTCTCGGAAGATGAGGTGATTCTCTTAGAGCGTCTAAAATTTAGCCTCCTTAACTACATATCTTTGTCATCCTCATCTAAAGGAATATCAAGTTTCTGTTTAATCAATCTACGAAGCTTTTTACGACGCTCATCATAGAACTTAAAAAACGATTTTGGATCATTGCTAATATTTGCAAGCAACTGTTCATGGCAGAACTGCTCACCACATTCCTCCGGGAAAGTTGCCTCTATCCAATCTAAAGGCATCGAATCACTCTTCTCTCTGTTGATTGTACTGGGTAACAGCTGGAGGTTAGGAAGCAAATTACGCTTCCACTGAGCAACTCTAATTTCTTCTTCCGTATACCCCGCATCAGCAAGAAATTTTTTACGCCCAAACAATGAGTGCGGAAAAACATGATCCACATGCTCATCCCGCATTTGTATTGCACTTGTCGGGAATAACACGGTTAAAAGCGTAAAGGTTCGAGCATTACCGTAGTTCAGTTCCAGTAACTCATCAACCTCCTCAGGAGAAAATTTTAAAGACCGCCCACTGCGACTCATTGTTTTTTCGATTTCTTCGTAAGGGAATCTTTCGAAACCTTCTTTTGAAAGTACCGAAGTACGAATGGTTTCTCGCAACTGTGATAAAAACGTATCTACTCCAGCCCCCCAAGTCCCTTGTTTGAGAATCGATCGATTAAACCATAGCAAGAGACGATTTCGATCTATCAGATATTTTGATGAATACTGATAACCCTCATCAGCATTAATCATTTTTAGATAGTAAGCTACAGGAAGAATAGCATTTGTCGCTGAGAGGTTTTGCGATGTATAACCAAAAGAACGCAATAAAGAAACCGCAAGTCTGAGATATTTCTTACACATATCCCAATTAGTCTCGAGCTTTCTCGTGTTTTCTTTATTAAATCTCTACAGAAAATTTGATGCTACTAATATCCGATAACATCAGACTTGCCTTGAGAATAAAATCTTTTGATAAATCAAAATCGTAGCTTCTCCATAACGAAGATTTCAAATTATTTATCTCTTCTCTCGCATCCTTGTCTTTCCACTGAGCAATAGCAATAGACAAAAGAAGATCTGAATAGCTAAGAGCCACGCCACCCGCATTGAGACGAATAAAAATGTTGAGCACCCGATCAAGCTTATCAGTTTTCTCTTGAAAGTATGTTAATTCAGGTTTCACATTGATTGCTGTATTAAACCTCTCTACTATTCTCAGCGCTGTTTTAGCGGCCGCCGTTCGTAAATCATCTAACCGCTCTGGAGATGCTTCTGGAAAAACCACCTCTTTGAGACATACTTCAAAGATCTCGCTACAAAAGTCAGCAAACTTCCACCCCTTTTCGCAAATCCGATCACAACGGAACCACCATTCTCCTTTTTGTTTTCCCTTTTCAGCCTCTTCATCTGTTTTAAACTCGAATGCATATCGCCTACCGCCTGATTGTTCATCTTCTTCAGTCGTCTCTTCCGGATCATGAAGCAAATTGAGATAAAGTCTAGTTTTTGGAAATGCTGAGTCATCCTCCCATCTGCCATAAGGACGTTTAACAGCGTATGTTCCACACAAACCAATAAAAAGCGCTGTCATACGTTGCTGTCCATCTAATACAGCCTGAAAACCATGAGAAGGCATCCTATCAAGCAATTGACAGCGATTATTGTCGCGTTGATGATAAGACTTCATGAATGCATAAAAACGATAATCTTCAACTTTTTCAGGTGGAATTTTCCAAAACAAAAAAGTCCCTATAGGATAACCTCTCATCAGAGAATCAAACAGGTTACAAATTCTATCTGTTTTCCATACAAATTCGCGCTGAATAGCAGGCAATAAATAGTTATTTTCTTTCAGATCCGCTATGACCTCTCCAATCGTGAGATTATGCGCTTCTGCCATGGCCTAGGTACTCCTAAATCACAAAAAAAACCGTTACTTAACTTAACCCATTGTCAATTTTTTTTCAAGCTACCTTCACATAACATACTTTTCGAACTAAGGTCGAGTCTTTCTTCTGCTACTGCAAGCGCTGTACTTTATGTTAATCCTTCAGAAATTCCCGCAAACGATGGAATGGCACTAGACATCTACAACTCTACTTGATCTCATTTTTTTGTTCATCACTTATGTTCCAATTTTCACGATAACCAGCGATCGTCCTTCCCGCTACAATCAAGCCAGGTAGTACTTTTCCGTGAGGTAGCTCATGCTCAACCGTCGTCTCAATCTGGCCATCGCCCTTTCCTCAGCCCTGATTCTCGCAGGCTGTGCCGGCTCGCCCGAACGCACTGATTTCGTCGAGATCGGAAACAACACCTACACGATCAGCGCCTCGAGCGACTCCACAGACAACGGCGGCATCGTCCGTGTGGAGCTGATCAAGCAAGCTCAGGAATTCTGTGCGGGCAAGGATCTCAAGTTCCGCTTGCTCAAGTCTCGCTTCAATGACGGCAACGACGATAAGAGCGCTACAGCCACCATTGACTTCGTCTGTGAATCACCTACGGCAGCTTCAGCCAATCAGCCTCCGCAGCAGACTCCCAGAGATGAAGTCCCCTCCACCAAAATTCCTTCGGTGCTAGTTCCATCAGCTCAAAAGCGTTAAGCAACACAAGCTGATCAATAGCCAATGAAGCCGCTAGCGGTCTGCAAATCACATAGACCGCCAGCGGTTTCTTTTCGAGATCATTTGACCTTCGACGCTTCGTCTCACGTCATTGTCAGGCACGATGGACGGTAATCCAGTCGCTTAATTCAGTCCGAATAACACCCAATGCTTGCCGTCGTTGCCGCCGCCGACTAACCTCTCCCGACGATTCAACCAAGCAACTGATCCATTCCGACAAGATGCAAATACGGATCTCTTGTGGCCATATCAAGCAACACGTCGTCAAAACCCATGCGGGAAAAAATCCAATAGTGAAAAACGGCGTCCTCCGCGACCGGCAGTTGTTCGCATTCGGCCTGAAGGGCGCGCAACACTTTTATTCCGACTTTCTGATTGCGATACTTGCATTCAGCCACAACACAATGCCGTCTTTCGTAATCGGCTCCGACCAAGTCAATCTCCGTGCCGTCTCTCCACCATCGACCCAGAGTCGTCACAGAAAACGGCAGCTTCCCGGAAAAACGGAGGCGTGTCAGGTATTGACGACAAACCAACACAAAAGATTCGGCTGCAAAATCCGCAAAACTAGGTTCTACGGACGCTTTCCATTCTGAAAGGGCTTCTTGCCGCGTCATGATCAGAGTCGGATTGTTGGCTACAAACCGGAACCAAAATTTCACGTACGGATCGGCAATGCGATAGAGTCCTCGAGACGCATTCCCCAAATCCCCCGGACCTGCGAAGACGGGGAATTCCTTCACAACCAAATCCATGTCTTCCAGTACAGACAAATATTTGGAAAGCGTTCGCGTATCCACCAAGCTCTTCTGCGCAATTTCGTTTCTTGAAGTTGAACCGAAGGCAATCGTTTGAAGAATGGCGTTGTAGGTGGCAGGATCTCGAAATTCCTGCCTCAATACCGATTGAGTCTCATCATTGAGAAAACCGTTGGATCTCAGAATATTGGCGGCGAGATTTTCCGTCATTGAACGTTGTGGATTCACGCCCTGCCAGAAATACGGGATTCCGCCCAACACGGCGTAGCCGCGAAAAACATCATCCACAGAGTAAGATGGCACAAATTCAGCAACCGTCTGAAAAGGAAGCGGACGAACTTTCATGACGGTCCTCGCTCGCCCGTAAAGAGGATTCTTTTCTCCCAAAACTTCTTTGGCGATAAAAGACACGGCGCTGCCACAAAGCACCAGCAGAATGTTTTCTCGAGACAGCTCCTCGTCCCAAAGCACCTGAAGCTCGGAGAGTATGCTCGGACGCTCCTTGGCAATGTATTGAAATTCGTCAATGACAATCACCTTGCGAGCCGGTGACGGCTGAGTCGCAAGTGCCCTGAGCGCCGAAGTCCATTCGAGATAGCGCAATTGCGGATTTCCGCAAAATGTTCCCACAGCCTGAGAAAAACGATCCAATTGGTACGGATCTTTCCATGCTTTCGCTGTGTAGAAAAAAGCAGGTTTTCCTTCACAGAATTTTTGAATAAGCGCCGTTTTTCCAATACGCCGATGGCCGTAAATAATTGCCATTTCGGCTATTCTGCTGTCATACGCATCCTGCAATGATTCAAGTTCACCGACGCGGCCAAAGAAATCTGTGTCGCCCATCTTCTGCTCCTGCGCCAACTATTTTATTTTCCTGATTTAACTATTAAAGATTATGTTCCGCCAGATCGCAATCTGCCAGATCATAATCTTCACACTTTTCCTATCGCTCCCCGACACGCTCAGATCTGCCGCAATTCAATCGGCCTTGAGTAAATCATTCCTCTTCGTCGTCGGACAGAGTGCCAAACCCTCTGGCCTCATTGCCTAATCCATCTGCGCTGCAAGCCACTGCGCCTCGATGAACGGCCTACGCCCCGCTGCGCGGGACCCCTCCATTAAGCGAGGCTTTGGGCTTGACACGATCACCCCCTGAGTCGAAGTTGACCTCGACTCGTTACGTCGTCATGGTAAGGAGGATGATGCAAGGATAGAATCGAAGGAGACTCTCTGACGAGACTGTTTGGTGTCAACCAAATCAGGTCTTTGTAAAAAAGCTGTCGACAGTTTTAGGCAAAAAGCAAAAAACTGTCTACTTATTCAGTCACACCGCGGAAAACTGTCAACCAATTTCAGGCAAGGACAGAGACCTGCATATATGCATCAAAATTCTGGGAATTTGATGCATGCACGCATGCTATTCCTAGGAATTTGATGCATGGACGCATGCTATTTCTCGGAATTTGATGCATTTTGCTCCAAATACCCTGCACTGAGACAAGCAAAAACTCTGGAGAAGAAAGGATGCAACGAATTGCCATGGACAAGCAGTTCGCATAAAAGCATTACGAAGCAAAGCGCCTGATGCTTCTGGCTTTGGAAAAGCAAAAAGCGGGCTTTTCGAGCAATGTCACGCAGTGAAGCGGTGAGTGGTTCTGGTCATTGAGCGGCAGACCGTCTCTTCCCGACACGCTCAGATCTGCCGCAATTCAGTTGGCCTTGAGCAAATCATCCCATTTCGTCGTCGGACAGGGCGATAAATACTCTCGCCGCATGGCCCACTCCGCAGAACACTTGGCACTTGCGAGCGTCACCACCTTGCCGCCAAACTTCTCGTTCAGGGCCTCAATCGAAGCCTGAATCCGCTCTCGGCGTTTCAGAACCTCGATCTCATCCGTGTCGAAAAGCGTCGTCGGCACCAAAGAGTGTTCAGCCGGCACCAGGTCGGCAAGCATGACACCCGCTTTCTTGTACCCGTATCCTTCCTTGAAAAAGGCTCGCACCAGATCGTGCGCAGCCCGGGTAAGCGTGATCACATCCGCGCACGCGTGCGGCAACGGTCTGTATTCGACGACTGCGTGATAACGGCCGTTGGCTTTGAACGGATCCGTATGAAACATCACTCCCACCGTTTTGGCGGCGCAGCCCTGCTTACGCAACACATTGACGACTTCGGCCATGTGAACCGATACGGCCGCAAGAATGGCGTCCATATTGCTGCATGTCACGGCAAAGCTGCGTGTCCGAACAATCTGTTGCCGCGGCTGCGGATGATCTTCCAAAGGAATGCACGAGACGCCGAGAATCTCTCTGTGCGTTCGCTCAAGTACGACCGTGAAGCGCCTGCGAATGAGCGCAGCGTCCATCCGGGCAAAATCAAGCACCGTCTTCACACCCATGGCTTCCAATCTCTCGCGGTTTCTGGAGCCGATTCCCCAGATTTCCTTGATCGGCGTAATCGCCATGGCTTTGTGTTGACGTTCCGGCGTCAGCTCCAGCCAATTGACAACGCCGTTAAAAACCGGATAGGTCTTGGCAAAGTGGTCGCACAGTTTGGCAAGCGTCTTGGTGGGAGCAATCCCTGCGCACGTCGGAATGCCGACCCACTTGTAGACGCGCTGCCGTATGGATTGCGCCAACGCGGTCAAACGTGCCGGATCCCCGTCTTCCACCCCTGTTAAATCCCCAAACACTTCATCGATGGAATACGACTCCATACGCGGAATCATGCCGGCAACGGTTCTTTGCATCCTCCCAGAAATCGAGTTGTAGAGCTCGTAGTTTGAGGACAATACGGCCACCTTGTTGGCTTCAACAATGTCCTTGACCTTAAAAAGCGGCATGCCGCGCTTGAGGCCCACGGCCTTGGCCTCCTTGGTGAGCGCCACGATGCAGCCGTCGTTGTTGGAGAGCACAACAACAGGTTTGCCTCGCAGCTCGGGACGGAAAAGCCGCTCACAGCTGCAGTAAAACGAATTGCCGTCCAGATGGAGAAAAATAGGCGTAGACATTTGCATACGAATCTTGTTTTAAGGTAGGATACGTTATTCGTATACAAATCGCAAGTGCGAGAATCCCATGGAAAAAAGCAAAAAACAACCTTCGTCCCAAGAACACAAACCGGTTGGAAGACCTCGTCTGACCAATGAGTTGCTTGATGTCAATCTTCAGGTTCGCGTGACCAAGAAGCTTGCCGACACCTGCAAGTCACTAGGCGGCGCAAACTTTATGAGACCCCTGCTTGAAGCGGCAACGCAGCGGGCAATGGCGCTCAAGAAACTGGCTCCCGCTCGTCCCGGTGAAGACTCCGAAGGCATCAAGTTCATCGACCTGACGGTTCAGTGCGGCTTTCCCTCCCCTGCTGCGGACTATGCCGAAAACGACCTGTCGCTCAACGACTACTTCGTGAAAAACCGCGATGCGACTTTCATTATTGAAGCACGCGGTGACTCCATGATCGATGCAGGCATCTACGAGGGTGACATTCTCATCATCGATCGCTCCGTTGAACCGCGCCGCGGCGACATCGTGCTCGCCTATTTGCAGGGAGACTTCACGCTCAAAAAGCTTGAGTTTGTCGACGGCAAACCGGAACTGCATCCGCAAAACAGCTCCGGCAACTACCCGGTCATTCACCCGGGCGAATACGACGACTTCCAGATCGAAGGCGTTCTGGTCGGATCCGGCAGAAGGTACAGAAGCTGACAAGGAAGAAGCGCATGGAGTCCAACAAAGGCACATCGGTTACACGCTTCGGCTGCGGCCCCGATGACGAAGACATCACGATTCACTTTTACGAAAGTCAAGGCCGCTTTGAAGTACAGAACAAAGACATCGCCGGCCCGATGATCTTCGCAACGGACGATCTGCTTGAGCCGGAGGTTCCGAAAGGCGCAAGGCTTTTGGTCAACGAAAAGAAGACCAAAGTTGACGAGAACGGTTGCTACGTTTTCCGTAAAACCGACGGCAGCGAAGGCTTTGACATTGCCATTGTGGAACTGCTCGACGACGGCGCCTACCGATACACGTACGACAGCAAGAAGTCGGAAATCCGTTCCGACCTTTCCGAGCTGGAGCTGATCGGCCAAGTATGGGAAGCTCAGACGATGGTCGAAATTGCTGACGGAGGCACGATCGGAAACGGTAAACTCGTGCCTCCGAAAGACCCAAATGAGAAATTTAAAGTGTGGTTCCCATTTTGGACGGCAGTGTAGTCAAGATTGATTGCGGCAATGCGAGAGGTCGTTGTCATTTGATGACGACCTCAAGATTCTCCGCGTGACTCGTCAAAATTCGAGCCATCCAGCGGAGACATCTTAATTTCTACGTACCTCCCGGTCAGCAACATAGCCATTGGGGCGTCAACAGCAAAGTCCCCAGAACAAATGACGTAAAGATCAAGGCCTTCCTGCAGCAACAGGCTTGCCAGAACACGAGGAAAATCTCGGACTTGCTCTATCCCATCCAGCCAGACGTACGCCATCTGACCTTCTACGAGTCGTGACTTGACATAGTCGTGCAACTTTTTAGCTTCGCTGAACGGCTCGGCTGCGGGCTCTTCCAAATTGATAAAGACAATCCGCTCCTCCTCCACTCCGGAAGCAATCAAAGCATCGCGCCAAAGAACCTGCACCGTTGACTTGTAATCAGGCTCACACTTAAGCACCTTGATGATTTGCCTGTCGCGAAAGTCAAGAAGCAACTGTAGACAGGTCGGTTGTGGAACTTTAGGCATGGTTCAGAGAAACGCAGGTAGCTGCACAGGCTATATTTCGTGAAACAACTTTCAGAGCAAGGCATACTATGCCAAAAGCAATCATCGTCGGCGCAACGTCCGGAATCGGCAAAGAGCTCGCATTACAGTTACTTGCCAAAGGCTGGTAACTCGGCATTGCGGGCAGACGCACCGAGCGTCTCGAAGAAATCAAGACCAAAACGCCCGAGAAAATCCATACACGCCGCATTGACGTGCGCTCTGACGATGCCGCCAGCGACCTGCTTGCTCTGATCGCTGATCTGGGCGGAATGGACCTGTACGTTCACTGCTCCGGCATCGGGTGTCAGAACATGGAACTCAACCCCGGTGCCGAATTGAACACCGTTGCAACCAACGTTGACGGCTTCGTGCGGCTTGTAGACTGCGCCTTCTCCTACTTCTTGGGGAAAGGCGGTGGCCATCTGTGCATCATCAGTTCGATTGCCGGCACGAAAGGCCTCGGAGCCGCCAGTGCTTACTCAGCCTCAAAGGCGTTTCAGAACACCTACCTGGACGCTCTGGAGCAACTGTCCGTGATGCGACAGTGCCCGATGACCTTCACCGACGTGAGACCCGGCTTCGTGGACACGGATCTGTTGGCCGATGGCAAGAGCTATCCGTTCAAGATGAACGTCACGGACGTCGCCTCCTCCATCGTCAAGGGCATTGAAACGAAAAAGCGAGTCTTGGTCATTGACTGGAAATACAAGCTACTCGTCTTCATCTGGCGTCTGGTGCCGCAGTGCCTTTGGAAGTACTTCCCGATCAAGAGCTAAACGCGGAACAAAACGGTATTTCCGTCTGACCGCTTCGGTGGAAGATTACCGAAAAACTCCGTCTTTGCTTTTCAGCCTTCAAGCATCTTGAGCGGCCCCATCAAAGATTGGCAAAATAAAAACCAAAAACACACCCAATGAATATTTTTTAGCCTACTTTTAGGAGTGTTTTATGTCAGAACTTGCCAGCTTAAATCTCAAACTGCCGTCCACGCTAAAAAATGACTTTACTCAGACGGCTGAAGCTCTCGGCATGCCTGCTGCAACGGCACTTAAAGTTCTCATTACCCGTTTTGTTGAAGTAGGAGGCTTTCCCTTCGACGTGAGAATTCAACGCCAGGGCTTTAACAGGAATGATCCTCGCATCATTAGAACCTACCATCAAAATGGGAAACTGATGATGCCCGCCCAATGGCGCGATGAGGACGACGATGATAATGTCGAATAATCTGCCTTCTCCTTTCGAAGTATGGCGGCTTGCCTTTTATTTTGACGACAAACCTGAGGTCTTCAAATACCTGCCCGTCGTTATTCTGGATATCAACTCAGACACCGGCGAAGTTTTAGTCGCCGGTGCCAAGGTAACAAGTCACCCACCGCGCACGGACTGTCCCGGAGAGGTTGCTTTGTAGCATTGGAAAGAGGCTGGATTGCTCACGCCATCGGTTGTTCGTTGCACAAAGATTGCCCAATTTTGTCTTAGCGACTTCGACGGCTGTTCCCGCTACGGGCGTCTGTCAAAAGACGATGAGATTGCCGTCACAAATGCCTTGACAGAACTTGGTTACTTCGGACGTACAAATACTGAGATCTCAAGATCCTGACTGTCATTAAGCTTCTCAGAAAACGCGCCTATCATCCCCGGATTCGAAATAGGCGCGATGCTGTAGTGTGCTCTGGGATTCCTGACCACTTCCGAGCATTACATGTTGTCTTTTCTCCTCTCTTTCCTTCGGCTTCCTTCTCTTTTCCTCCTTTTTTTCGGTCATTCGCCGAAAAACTCCGTCTTTGCTTTTCGGCCTTCAGGCATCTTGAGCGGCGTCCATAACTTCAAAACATGCCCATTCATTTTTTGCGCTCATCGGCAAGTTAGCGTGACCTACTTTGGCCGATTTAACAAGTCCGGAAAAACGTCCCTCTTCCCACTCACGTGTTTTTACTCTTTATAACTTGTCAACCCAAACTCTCGGCCCTTTAGATAATCAAGGCAACCGGAGAGTTTGGGTTTCGGGAAGCGTCCGATTTTTCTTAAATTCAAATCAGACGTAGGTTTTACTTCTGCGCCTTTGCATAAGCAGCGGCGTTTTCACCCGCAATCTTGCCGTACACAAGACCGATGATGGCGGCAAATCCAACTTCGTTGGCATACGCTTCGTGGCCGGACGTGGCGCCTGCTGCATAAAGGCCGGCAATGGGCTTATTGTCGGCATTCAATGCCTGAGCCTTTTCGTCTGTCTTGATGCCGCCGTAAGTAGACTGCATGGACGGCGTCACAAGAGCTGCGTAGAACGGAGCCTTTGCAATCGGATACTGGATGCGACGATTGAATTCCGGGTCTTTACCTGCTTGGCAAGCAGCCATATAGTCCTTCATCGTCTTGATGAAGGCTTTCTGATCGACCTTGAGCTTGGAGGCCAACTCTTCGACCGTGTTGGCTTTGACAAAATAGCCGGCCGCTGCATAGTTACGCATTAATTTGAGGTTATCCATCGCCGTCTGATCAACAATGGCATAAGCCTCGTGCCCGGTCTGCTTCATCATGGCCCGGCTCTTGAAGTTAATGGAAGCGTGACCTTCATCAACAAAGCGCTTGCCTTCGTGATTGATCAAGATGTTGTAAGGCGTAATAGCCGTGAGCGACACGCCGTCTCGAGCAGTCAGCGGATGGCACAGATAATTGGCCTTGATTTCCTGCATGGCAACCGTTTGAGCACCAACCTTTTGAGCCATCAGTATGCCGTCGCCGGTCAGCGAAACAGCGCCAGTTGTCGGACGACCAACCCATTCAGGAGCCCACTTCTTAACCAACTCATGACTTGCTGAAAAGCCACCCGTTGCCATGACGACAGCCTTGGCATTGACTTTGTAGCTACCGGCTCCGGTCTTGACCGTTGCGCCGACAACCTTGCCGTCCTTCATAAGCAGATCCACAACCTGGCTATTGAGTCGGTAGTTGATGTTGTCGTCTGCAATCTTCTTGGACAGGGCTCGAACAATGTGCGGCCCCGGTGCTGATCCGTCTTTCGTGATATGGAACCATTTGTCCTTTTGGAATCGACCGAAAGGAACTCCGAGATCCATCAGCCAGTCAACAAGTTCGCCGCCGCGCATTGCATAGGTTCTGACATTCTTTTCATTAATCGGAACTTTTTTCGTAGCGGCTTGCTTGACAAGAAAGTCGGCGTAGTCCTTGGCAGTCGCATTCTCAATGCCAAGTTGCTTGATCAGTCGAGAACCACCTGCCGTAATGCCGGTCGAAATATTCATGGAATCGCCTGCGCCGAGCATGCCTTGCTTTTCAATGATCAAAACATTGCTTCCCTTTTCGGCAGCCGTGATACCCGCAACCATGCCGGAGATACCGGAACCTACAACCAACACATCAACCGTTTCATCCTTCGGCGGCTTAACAGCAGCGGTCACTGCAGGTGCAATCAATAAAGGCTTGATGTCCTTTGTGGCCTTTTTGAGTGCATTTTCAACTGCACCAATGACCGCTTTGCTTGAAAAAGTGGCTCCGGAAAAAACATCGACGGCCAACGACTGTTTATCAACGATCGTCTTAGGCAAAGTATTGATCGGTGCATCGGACAAGCCGGCCGACTCGTTATGAGAAACGACACGAATCGATTCAATGCGATCCTTTGCAACCGTCACTTGAACCTTGACCGGGCCGTTACGTCCGATCGCCTCTCCCTCATAAGTTCCGGGTGTGTAGGAAACTGCGGCAGCAGCCGTGCCGACAAACATCAGCGTTGAGACGACACCGGCAGCCAATTTGAACTTGAGTTTCATTTTTCTCTCCTCTCTCGTTTGATTTCGCAAGGTTGTTGAACGAGACTTTCAACAAAAGTCATCTTATGAAAACATGTACCTAAGTACAGCCGCCGTTAATGTTTTGGAAAGTTCGATTTGTGGTTAGAACGATCATGCGAGCAATTCTTTCGACCGCCCGGCTCTTCTTGGCATTTCTGCTTGCCATCGCTATGCCGCAGCAAAATTTCTGCCTGGCGAATTCAGAATTTCAACTTCAACCGCTCGTGCGTTTTGCCGTCAGTCTTGATCCTCCGCAAGACAAAAATTTTGCGGTTATCAATCCGACATTGGAAACGCTGAAAAAAGAGTTCGGGGAACAAAACATTCGAATCACAAAATATTCCCTCCCCGATTTGGAAAAAGCGCTGAAAGACGGAGAAGTTGATGTTTTCATTTCGACATCCGGTCTATGCCGACGTATGGCACAAAACGGAGCTCGCGATCTGATTACACTCGTCAGCAATCGTCTTCCGGATCCCAACCACGCCTACGGAACACTTTTTATTGTCAGAGCCGACAGCGACATCCACACTTTTGCCGACATGAAAGGCAAGCGATTGGCCGCCAATATGCCCGGAGGCTTTTACGGGTACCAAATTGCGCTCGGAGAACTGTTACGACGAGGCTATGATCACCAGACTTTCTTCTCGGAAACAACCTTCGTCGGACGAGACCTCCGTGCCGTCGTCAACGCAGTCCTCTCCGGAAAGGCCGATGTCGGCACACTTTCAAGTTGCTTTCTGGAAGATACTTACGTGAAAGACAGTCCTGAGCGCCAAGCGCTTCGTTTTATCGGACTGCGTAAAGAGAATCGGCAGACATGCTTGAGATCCACGGATTTGTACCCTAACTGGACCATCTCGACCATGCCTACAACATCCGCGGAAATTTCTAAACGTGTAACGCAGGCATTGCTGAACATGCCGCTGATCGAAGGCGGAATCGGCTGGAGCATTGCGACAGATTTTTCTGCAACGGATCGATTGTTCCGAGAGCTTCAGGTAGGGCCTTTTGAATATCTGCGAGGATGGTTTCTAACCGAATTCGTTCGGTCTTACTGGCAATGGGCTGTTCTGGCATTGCTTGTAGGACTTGCCTTGTTTGGCCACAGTCTCCTCATGTCTGCGCTTGTCAGGCGTCGTACAAAAGCGCTTACCCAGGCTCTGTCACGTGAAATTGAACTTAAAAAAGCAACAGACATCGCCAATGACAAGCTCCAGAGCATGAGCCGAGTGCTCATTATCAGTCAGCTGGGTTCTTTGATCGCACACGAAATCCGTCAACCTCTCGCTGCAATTGATGCCTATGCACACGGCACGCTGCGTTTCCTGGAAGAAGGCAAAATGGACTCCACCTCTGTCAGCCGGGTCATGCAACTCATTCAGCGTCAGGCAGCCAAGGCCGAAGAAATCGTCGATCGTGTCAGAAGTTACGCAAAAGCAAAACAAGTTCCCAAGGCAGCTGTGAATCTCTCAATGTGCGTGCGCCAGGCCTGCGCAAGCTTCACGCAAAACAGCAAATACTCAGCAGTGCGTCTTGAAACCAGTCTTCCTACAGACAAACCATGCCAAATCATGGCATCCGAAATGGAAATACGGCTTGCTGTCGACAATTTGATTCGGAACGCTGCGGAATCTTTGCTCTCCGGCAATTGCCCACAACCCCTTATCCGAGTTCGGCTGACATCAACCTCAGACTCGATTGTGATTCGCGTCACAGACAACGGCGCCAAACTCACTGACACAGATATCGAACGCATGAAAACTCCCCTGAGCAGTTCAAAAAGCGACGGCCTTGGACTGGGATTGTCCATTGTGTCCGGCGTTGCTCAATCCAATGGCGGAAAATTGATACTCAAAGCACGAGAAAAAGGCGGCGTGATTGCCGAACTGTCTTTTCCTAAACAGGCTTGCTTCCCATGACAAATGAACGGCTTACCGATAAACGCGCCCTTGTAAGAATCATCGACGATGATGAAGATCTCTTGCAGGCTCTCGCCTTTATGCTCAAAAGTGAAGGTTGGGAAGTAAAAACCTACAACGGTTCAGCCTCTTTCCTGGCCGAGGACGATATTTCCATCCCTGGCTGCGTCATTCTTGATTACAGCATGCCTGGTCTTGATGGCCTGGAAACCCAGAAGCGTCTCCAGGAATTGAACTATCCTCATCCTTTGATCTTTCTTACTGCCCATGCTGATGTGGACATGGTTATTTCGGCCTTCAGACGCGGTGCAGATGATCTGCTTCGGAAACCGGTGCCTCCGTCGGTTCTCCTATCCGCCGTCGCTCATGCTGTCCAAAAAGATCTTCAGGCAAAAGGCGAATCCACACAACACGTTAAAGAACGATTCGCGCTGCTGACGGACCGAGAAACCCAAATTCTCAAACTGGCAAATCTCGGTCTGATGAACAGACAAATTGCGGAACGTCTCGGTTTAAGTGAACGCACTGTCGAAACACACCGAGCCAACGGCTACCGTAAACTGGGGGTCAGAACACTGGCTGAACTCGCCTTATTTATGACTGCTTTGCGAGACGACGAATGAAGTCAAACAAACTGACGAAAACCAATCAAAGAGCTCTGACGATCAAGGTTGGAAGTAACGAACGCACTGCGCAAGTGCAAACTGTTTGGCCATTCAATTGTGCAGACGCTATAAATGACCATGTTATGCACAGTCTGCAGAATAAACGAATCACGAGTGAATCTGAGCCTACCTGAGGACACCTGCAAAAACAGTCTGCGCTGTTACACAATGTGCAGAAACAACAGCTCCGTGCATCCGACGCTTTTATCTTCAGATCGGTATCCAGGGCGCCACACCCTGCTGGAGTTGCTGAACAGAACAGACAAGTCTCCGAAGCTACTTCAATCGTTTGACTTAGTAGGTTTTACGTTTGCGCAGTTAACGAACGATGGATCTCTTCGTGACAGTTCCCATCGTTCACTTGTGGCACTCATCTACTTTCATTGATGCAGCATCCCGGTCGTTTTCGGCCCCTTCTTCAAACGCGAGAATGCGAAGATTATTTTTCACTCCCTAGGAGTGGTAACATGGAAAATGGGTGGGGTGGTTGTGCAGTCTTGTTTTTAATACTGCTTAAGCTATCACCTTAGTTTTATCAACCCTTTTTTATCCATCGACTTATGAAAGAACAAAACATTGTCAGAAATGCCCTGCGTGTAGCCATCATTGGCATCACGATGCAGGTAAATTGCTCAATGGGGGGGGGTAATCACCCCTTCCGGCGTATCTTCCACTACCTCTGGAGAAACAGTTGATATATCAACTGTATATCCTGACGGTGTCATCTCAACCAGTAAAGAAAATGCGCTTCAGACGGGTATTGGCGCTAGCTCAGGAGGCCAGGCGGTTTGGTCGGGAAACGATCTTATCGTTTCAGCCGATCGATATGGACTATATAGTGAAAATGAGAATTCTTTAATCAATATTTCTATAAATGCAGGGAGCTTTAGCGTCGGCTCCACATACGTTCCCACTGGCAAGTGGGTCAATGTCGATAATTTCGGAATTTGGGCTGGAGATTCTGGTTCAATAAGCATTTCTTCCGATGTGGTTAATGTATCAGCCAATCGCGATAAAGAAAAACAATCAACCGGAATACATGTGGAAGAAAATGGCAGTGTGCGGATTGATGCGTCATCTATCACAATTGAAGCGTTGAACTCAGCTGAAGCCACAAACACCAAAGCTTACGCAATTGAAACGCTTTCCGGCGGCAATCTAGAGCTTGGCAATGAAAATACGTCTCTTATTCGTATTAGTTCCGAAACAAGTTCTAGTACTGAACTCGGTGGCGCCGGAAGGGATAACCGAGCCATAAGGGCCTCTGATAGTTCTAATATCGCTTTGAGCGCTTCTGAAATTTCAATAGAGGCAAGCGGTTACAACACAACAGCTATCGAAGCGGTTAATGGAGGTCAGGTAGTCATCGGCAACGAAAGCTCCAATGTGTCCATTTCCAGCATTGGTAGCTCTCAAGTTGTCGGCGTTCGTTCTGATGACGTTAACTCATCGATAAACATCACTGCTGACACGGTATCTATCCACACTGAAAATACGTCTGAGGATGGCTATTCCGTGGGATTGATGGCTCTGAACAATTCACAGAGTTCTACACGACCTGAAGATAGTGCGTCCATTAACATCACGGCCAACAACACCACCATCACCTCTGACGGCGTCGGTATCTCTGCCTATTCCAACAGCCGGGTGAACCTGGACACAGGGCTGGTTCTGAATGCGCCGACGGCCATTGAGGCCCGCGGCAACTCCCTACTCAACATCAATCCCAATGGTGGCAAAACAGTGGTCATTGAGGGCGATGTATCCTTCGGAACAGCTGCTACCGGTAGCGGAAACATCCTCGATGCCGAAGTCAACATCAATCTTTCGGGTGCTCAGTCCCAATGGAAAGGAAACGTCAAAGTTGATTACCCAACGAATGGCAATACCGACACGACTATTGCAAAAGGCGTGACACTCAGTTTGTCCGATCAGGCACAGTGGACACCCAACAAAATTGCTGAAACGGATGCTGACGGTCAAACTGTCAAAGCTCAGGCCCTGAACGTCTTGAAGTTAAATGACGGCGTAGTCAATCTTGGAAGCGACCTTGGAACTGTGGAAATCAAAGAGCTTCAAGGCACCGGCGGCACCATCAATGCGGAAGCAACTAAAGACGATGACGGGAGTTTCGTTTCGTCCACAGTCCGGATTGACGAAGTGTCCAACACGGATGGTTCCACTCCTTCAATGACAGTCAACTACACCGGCATCACCGCTGACGATCTGTCTAACGTTGCCTCTGATATGAAGTCATTGGCCGATCAAACCATCAAAACCGGGACCCAAGACGCTGTTGATCAGACCTTCAATGTCGAAGAAGGCAACATCCGGGGTGCCGTCACCTCCGGCTATGACGCCGACGGTAACCTCTTGACGCACCAAGCAAAGAACGCCAAGCTCACCGACTACGGTGCTCTCAACTCCATGACATTTGTGCAGTGGAGAAACGAGATCAACCACCTCACAAAACGTTTGGGTGACATCCGAGCTTCGGAATCCAACATCGGTGCTTGGGCTCGCGTCTACGGCGGTGAGTCGCAGTGGAAGAGCAATTCCGAAATTGAAATGGATCACACCACTATCCAAGTAGGTGCTGACTACCGCATCAACAACCACTGGATTGTGGGCGGTGCGTTCTCTTACACAGATTCGGATGCAGACCTCGTCAAAGGACAGGCCAAGGGCGACTCCTACAGTCTTGCCGCCTATGCGACGTACATGGCCGATGGAGGCTCATACCTTGATTTGATCGCCCGCTACGGCTATCTCGACAATGAAATGACTTCGGGCAACATGAGCGTCGATACCCAGTCCAATGCGTTCAGCCTCTCGGTTGAAACCGGTCATATGTTCCGCATCATGGAGCAGGCCTACATCGAACCCCAGATTGAAGTCACCTACGGCTTCATTTCCGGCGACGACGCGACGGCGTCCAACGGTGTCAGACTGGATCAGGACGATTTCCAATCACTCATTACCCGCGTGGGTGTGCGTACCGGCTTTGAGTTTCCCGAAAAAGCCGGAACGATCTACGCGATGCTCTCCTACTCATACGACTTCTTGGGCGATGCCGATGGTACAGCCTCTCAAGGTGGCTTACACGAAGCGCTCAATGAAGACCTCGGAGGCGGTTGGGTGAGCTACGGTATCGGTGCCCAGTTTAAGCTCGGCGACAACGCGTTTGCCTATGGTGAGCTCGAACGCACCTCGGGCGGAGAGATCGACAATCCGTATCTCTTCAACGTTGGGTTCCGCTGGAATTTCTAAACCAGCCGTAACTTCTTAGTAAGCAAGGGGGGGGGGCGAATAAAGTCCAAAGAATCCCCCCCCCCTTTTTTGTCTGAATTACCGGACTTTTGGTGTCGCGCTCTTGCGATGCAATAGTCAATGCCTGCCGTTGCTTCTCCAGGTGTAGGAAGCAACAGAACAAACTTCCGCCGGCTAGTCGCAGATTCGAATCCTGAACTGGCTTTTTCTTAGGGCCTACCCAAAGAAAAAAGGGGGTTGAGCCGGTCGATTCTAGTCAACTGTATCAACACCCCCTGTCTACTGATCGTTAGCTCTAAATTAGAAGACCGTACGCAAGCCAATATTCCAGCGCCAGTCTTCCTTTACGTCGCCACCACTCGTTTTTTCAAGATCAACAAAGGTGTAGGTAGAATTCGTCAGGCTGAAGTTGGCGCCGATGCCGTATTCAACCCAGGTGCCGCCAAGCTCGTCTTTGAGGTAAGCGACATCGTCATCCTTCGAGGCTGTACTTTCCATATCGCCCAAGAAGTCGTGCAGTACGGCTACGCGAGCGTAGATGCTTCCCTTCTGTTTGGGGAAGTAGAAGCCAGAACGGACACCAAGACGACCAATCAAGCTGTCGTAGTCATCCTGTTCGACACGAACCTCATTGTGTGCCACGAAGTCGTCGCCCATAATGCGGCCATAGGTGATACCTGCAGACGGCTCGACAAAACCCAGATCATTCATAGCAAAGTGCCAGCCATATTCGGCGGTCACGCTGAACGCATTGTTGTCGAAATCTCCCTTCATGGTGCCGGACGTGAATTCATTCGACAGCCGCGAATACTTTGCGATCAGGTCGACGAACTGACCATTGTCGGCAAGCCACGTACCATAGACGGAAACACCGTACATCTCGCTGTCGCTGTTGCCCATGTCGAAAGAGGACGAACCGTCGGTGTACGAGAATGCGCCACCAACCTTCCAACCAGAACCGACATCATAGTCAGCGCCAACCTGAATCGTAGTATTCTTGGCGTTGACAGACTGAGCACCGTATTCCTGTTCAGAGCCATAAATACGGGCCCACGCACCTATCGTCCCAGTTGCATCGCGAAGTTCGCCCATGCGCTTTAGCAGCGTGTCGTTTTCATGACGCCACTGGACAGCAGACAAAGCAGCAATAGAGCTGTAACCATCGAGCTTCTGATTAACTTGCTGCTTGATTCCTTCGATTACCTTGCCATTCGTATCTGTCACTTGCGTAATGGCACCGTTGATGTCACCTTCGGCAATCACTTTCCTCTGAATAACGTCTGCATCGCCGTCGTTCTTAACGTTGACCACGTCGTCAAGAGCCTTCATGGCTTCTTCGGCATTGTCAATGTCGTCAGCAGTAATGCCCTGGTAGGCGATGGTGAAGGTGGCATTGGTCGTGTCGACGGCTTCAACCTCCATGGTTGAATGTTCAAAAGTACCATCTTCGTTCATGGTGGTACCGATTCTGAGCGTACCACCTTCGCCTGTGAGGTTCTTCACGAGGATCGTACGATCGGACTCGACCACGTCAATTACCCCGCTGTTGATGGCGAGGTTGATCGCGACATCGTTTTGTTCAAGACCCTCTTCGACTTTCGGGATATACCATGTGCCGCCATTGCTCAACCCCAAGTTCATGGCGTCCACTTCGTCATAACCTTCGGGGATGTTCTGCCCGTTTGTAACGATATTGCCCTTGAGGTAGGACTGATCGTTCATAAGATTGATGTTCATAACGGCCCGAACGGGCGTACCGCTCGTTTCCTTCTGATAGTTGAAGTTGATGTCACCGTTGAGCTGAACAATGGTATCTGCCTTCTTATCCTTGTTGATGTTCACTACAGCTTTGCCGCGTGCAAGAACGGCAGTGCCGGCCTTCACGAAAAGGTTGCCGTTAATTTCGACTTCACCTTCGGACATGGCTACGATACCGATGGCACGATGCTCCTTGTACTCGGGGTCAATGGCGGTACCAGCTGAGGCAGTGATGCTCGTGTTTTCGGCATTGATCACCACTTTGGCTGTTTCCTTGGCGTCTTCCTTCATGTTGGAATTGTCATCACGACGATCGGTTGAAGCGTTCATGGCGTAAACACCGTAGACGTAGTTGTCTTCAGAGTGCAGGTCCATCACCAAGTCCTTAGTGGTGACATGGATTTGCGAACCAGCAAAGTCTCTGTTCCCAGGACCGTTGACTGCAAGACCGCTCACAAATCCCTTCGAACTGTTGTTGATAGTGATCGTCTTGGTGTCGGCGTTGCCTAGCATGACCTTGCTTTGGTCGTACGTGAAGCTTGTACCGCTGATGTTATTAGGATGATTCGTCGCCGTGAATTGTTTGGCGGTAATTTCTTCCCCTGAAACCTTTACGGTTGCGCCATTGATGGCGGTGATGTTTTCAGGGGCGAACTATAAATTCCAGTGCCCCTGACTGAGGGTAAAAAATAATGGATTCAATGGGTTAGAATTTTTGTGCGACCAAAAAACTATCCAA
>ENA-ORSI01000098-ORSI01000098.1-human-gut-metagenome-genome-assembly--contig:-NODE-98-length-80788-cov-20.294787_pt1 | contig 80788 bp, 68 predicted proteins | sample MGYA00242187_ERZ509154 | MGnify/ENA primary metagenome ERZ509154 (study PRJEB26280, sample SAMEA2338627) | human gut metagenome | biome: human gut; feature: human-associated habitat; material: faeces...
TTAATAATCTTCTGTATTTGTTCTAGTGTAATCAATGGTCTAGCAGCTTCCAATATAATTACTCTTTCATATGCTTTTCCCTTTTCTTTTAAATACGTCAACCCATTAATTACGGATTGAGATCTTGTAATCCCCCCCTCTGTATCAACCCCTACAACAACAATATCCTCATCTGAAATAAATTTGCATAATTTATCATGAACATGTTTCCATAATGGTTTTCCTTTAATTTCCAAAAACTGTTTTTTCCCCCCGAATCTTGTTCCTTGTCCTCCCGCTAATACAATTGCACATACATCACTCATTTTTACTTCCTCCTTCAAACAAATTTAAAAAATTTTTTTTTGATAATTTATCATATTTTGTGTAATTGTTACTTAAATCAACATAAACTCCACCATGATTATTATTTCCAACCACAAATTTCATATACTCACCATACTGTTCTTTCAAAATCAGATCATACTCTTTAGGCACAGATATACTAATATCCTCAAATGGTACTTCTATAGTTTCCCTAAGCCATTCAGGCTCAAACAAAACATTTCGTAAAGAATTAGTCACTTCAAATGAAACATTCTGATATTTGAATTGTTCCTCTAAACTTCGATAAATAGAACAAGTTTTTTCAAACTCTCGAAAGAGTTTTCTTTTTCCTCCATAAATATTTAACTTTACTTGATAAAAAAATTTTAAAATAACATAAATTGTATGGTCATACATTTTCGCCACATGTGGATGTTTTCTCCCCATATAGTATTTTGGCTTTGTCATTTTAGAGTATGTCAAAAGAATTCTGCTATATAAATCTCTTTTCTTTTTTTCATCATTTGGTATCTTGTCCAAAATAAAAATATCTATAAAAACGCCTCTATGATATTTTTCACCATAATCTCCAACTAACAGACAAGTTGTATCATTCATTCTCAATTGTGCATGGGATCTCACAATTTTGTCAGTCAATGCATTTTGGAAAAAAACTTGCGAACAGAATTGATTGGATACCTTTTCTAATTTCTCATACTCATCCCTAGTCATCATAATATCTATATCATCATCCCATGGAATATACCCCCTATGTCTAATAGCTCCAAGTAAGGTTCCTCCACATGCATAATATATAATGTTATTTTTTTTACAAATTATTTGAAATTCTTTCAACAACTTTAACTGTACATTCCAAATTTTTTTCATATCCATAGATATATAATATCCATCTCTCTTTTCAGCATCTAAATTCATTTCAACTTCTTCCCTTCTTGTTCTTAAAATATAAAACTCCCCGCCTAAGCTCAATAAGCATCCACTCATCTTTTTCTATCATTAATACAATCAAATACGTTGCAATTCCTATCACAACCTGACAAATCAAAACCATAAGTTTTGACACATGCAGATAATTTTCCAAACCTATCACCACAAAAAACATCAATAATCCCGCAACTATCTTTTTATACATACACCTTAATAAATTTCCAAGTTTCATAAACCCATTACAATTCTTCACATATAAAAAAGTAATACTCAATTCTGCAACAACAGAAGCAAATGCAGCTCCATTAGCTCCATATTTTCCGATCAAGCACAAATTTAAAATTAAATTAACAGCAGATCCACACAACAAATATTTCGTACTATCATTCCGCCTGCCACTGGGAGTATAATATTGTGACCCTAGGCAATTGCTAATTCCGATAATTGTTATAATTGGTGCAAAAATATATAAGAGAGTAATTACTTGATCATATCCTTTTCCAAAAAAGAGTGGAACCAAAATCTTTGCAACTCCAGCTATCCCAAACCCACATCCAATTGTCATAAACAAAATAAAATCCATCGATTTACTTATACGATCTCTTATTTCTTCCATTTTATTGTCTACAAATAAATAGGATATTCTTACTCCTACAACTGCATTAACCGCATTAAACGAAACACTCTTTGCCATATTAATAATCTTTGTAGCTTGTTCATAATAACCATTCTGTGCATCATTTTGTGTAATTACCCCGATTAATGTTTTATCTAAGACTGTGTAAATTGAAGTAGCAATTGTTGGAATAAAGTACATTAACGTCTGTTTAAAATGATCCTTAAGCATTAACGATTTAAAAGTAATTTTACATACATAGCGTGGCAAATAAATCCACATCGATAAATTTGCCAACATTGTTGTTATAGCCATAATTAAGATATACAAAACCAAATCATTTTCATCTTTTACAAACATAAAAATAGCAACAATTCCAATTGTTTTAAACAACATATTGCATGTAACTGTCGTTTTAAAATTCTCTAATCCATTATAAAACCAACTGATATCAAACATTGCCCCAAAAATATATGGAATCATTGCAATGTAATATATTTGATTTTTCTTATCGAAAAAAATCAACCCAATCCATGCTAGTAAACATACAATACAGGTTAATACGGTTATCAACTCAATTTCATAAAACTTCTTGCTATATGCTTCTTTATTATCTCTGGCTTGCGATATTTCTCGATTTCCATAACTTGCAGTTCCCAACGCTGCAAACAAAAGAAAATAGGATTGTATTGATCCGGTATAACTTTGTATTCCAATTCCATCTGGGCCTAAAACTCTTGACACATATGGAGCTGTTACAAATGGTGTTATCATTGTGAAAATTTGAAACATCATACTATATGCAAAATTACATTTCAAACTACTATTTGAACCCTTCATTTTTCTCAATTTATCACTTTACTCCGCAAATTCAATTTGTGGGCTAAACCAAATTCCTTTCCACAATCCTTTTATAATCACCTTCACCTTACGAATTTTATATGGCTTTGAAGATCTAAGTACTTTTCCAATCAACAATAAAGATTTCAATATCAAAACATAATAATATCTCTTACTGATTCTACGGTAAGTGCACAAATCATTTCTAATTGAATAAAACATTCTATCTATTCTTTCTTTGTCTATAGACTCTTCCAAACTTGTAGTAGCCACATTTGACTTCATTTTGTGCGTCACCTGACTTGAAGGAACAAAATAGCAAGAATACTTTTTTGAAATTCTTTTTGTATATTCCGTATCATCCCCCCATATAAAATAATCTTTAATCGGTAATCCAACTTCTTCCACTGCAACTCTGTTTATAAAAAGCGATACAAATGTAGCAGCCTGACAACGCAATCTTCCATTTAAAATATTTTTCTTCTCACTATTCCAATCTTTATCAATTTCTTGATAATTCATAAGACACTCATTTCCGTCAATCCACAGTGCGAGGCTTGATAACCACCCAAACTTTCCTTTCAAAGTTTTCGCCTGATCTAACAGCTCAGTCAAAGTATCTTTTTCGACTATTGTGTCATCATCCATTAACCAGATATAATCATATCCTGCCTCATAAGCTTTTCTTACTCCAAAATTAAAGCCCCCTGCTCCACCTAAATTCCTGCCTGTATTAAAATAAAATATCGTCTTTTGGTCTATGTATAGGGTCAATTTATCTTTTGTTCCATCAGTACTTGCATTATCAATTATAAAAATATCACATTTTTCACAACTCTTTCTTAGCGCTTCTATAGCTTCTAAAAGCAGCTCACAACGATTATAGGTAACAACAATTGCAACAACTCTATTCTTCATATTTTTTCCCTTTTTACAAACTTAATTTCTATTTTTCTTTTGCAAAATCAAATCTAATATTTTCTAAAAATTGACCGATATGGGAATACCTGTTCAGCCCCATTCAAAACATAAAATATAAACAACACACCAAATAGTATTATACTTGCCATATACAACAACATTCTTTCTTTTTTGTTGTTTACATATTTGCGTATCGCATTTGGAATCAATATAAACTGCGCAAATGAAAAAATTCTTACAACTCGGTAAGCTGCCGGAACAATTCCATCTAATGCACACACACATAAAAGTGCACATTGACTCATAAGCGTAATATTCCACTCAATTTGATCCTTGCCTGTTATACTCTGAAATACTTTATTATTTTTCTTTTCAATATACACAAATAAAATCAAGATCAGAAATTGCATTAGAATATAATACCTTCCTATCGTATTACCTGTATATGCCGACAACTCCTGTGCCTGAAAATATAGCTGTAATCTTGGAATATATCTGGCAAAGAGCTGCACAATTCTTCCTCCGATAATCTGCATCACTCCAAATGCCACTATTGAAACAATTAAATATGTAACTGCAGATAACATAATTCTATCTGCAAAAAATAATAATAAAAAAATAAATTAAATAAAATAATAAATTAAATAAAATAATTAAAAAATATAAATAAAAAAGTATTAAAAAAATAACTTTAGAAAAATAGAAAAAATAAAATTTCCAAAATTAATTGGAAATTTTATTTTTTTCTTCAATATTAGTATTTTCTTTCAAAGTAGATTTATTTATATTTTGTTGCTTTTTTAGATTGTCTTTTGCAACAGTCATAAGTAACTTAATCCTATTGGTTTGATTTGCTTCACTTGCACCAGGATCATAATCTATAGGAGAAATATTTGCTTCTGGAAATTTGCTTCTAATTGTCTTTATTACGCCTTTGCCAACTACATGATTAGGAAGGCAAGCAAAAGGTTGAACACAAACAATATTAGGAATGCCATGCTCTATATATTCAATCATTTCAGCAGTTAAAAACCAACCTTCACCAGTTTGATTTCCTATAGATAAAATATCATTTACTTTTTCTTCTAGCTCCCAAATATTGCAAGGTAGTAAATATCCTTTTTTAGACTTTTTTAAAGCAGAAACAACAGGTTTTTCTAAAAGGTCTATTAGCTTAATTGCGGTTTTAAATAATTTAGCTTTTACAGCATCTGTCTTTATTAATTGATTAAATGTAATTTTATGTGTAGCTATAAATTTGACAAATCCCATAAAATCAGGTAATATGACCTCTGCACCTTCTTCTTCTAATTTGTCTGCAACAAAATTATTTCCAAAAGGATGATATTTTATTAAAACTTCTCCAACTATACCTACTTTAGGTTTTACAATAGAAGTATCAAGTTCAATTTTTTCAAAATCATCTACAATATCATAAATACTTTGCTTAAATTGTTTCATACTAGATTTATTTACTAATTTTTTACACTTTTCCATCCAAGAGTCAAATAATTTTTGAGTTTCACCTTTATTTATTTCATAAGCTCTATTTTTAGTAAGCATTTTTTGTAACAAATCTGCATAAATACAACTCTTTATTAATCTTTCTATTAGTGGAATAGTTAGTTTAAATCCAGGCATTTTTTCCATACCTACTACGTTAAATGAAATAACCGGAACGTTCTCAAATCCAGCATCTTTTAATGCTTTTCTTATAAATCCAATATAATTGGTAGCTCTACAACCACCACCAGTTTGAGACATAATTAAAGCAGTTCTATTTAAATCATATTTGCCAGATTCTAGTGCCTCAATCATTTGACCTGTAACCAATATAGAAGGATAACAAGCATCATTATTAACATATTTAAGACCAGTTTCTACAGTATGTTGTGTACAATCTCTTAGAAGTTCAACATTGTATCCACTATCTCGTGTTGCAGATTCTATAAACTCAAAGTGAATAGGAGCCATTTGTGGCATTAATATGGTATAATCTTTTTTCATATCTTTAGTAAATATTTTTTTATTTACTTCATAATTGCCTGAATTTTCTGAAGTGTTATTATTTTTCATACGTTTGTTCATACTAGCCAATAAAGAACGAATACGTATTCTAATAGCACCTAAATTGTTGATTTCGTCTATTTTAATTAATGTATACATTTTTCCATAACTTGTTAAGATTTCTTCTACTTGATCTGTTGTTACAGCATCAACGCCACATCCAAAAGAATTTAACTGTACTAATTCTAAATTATCATTTTTACCAACAAAATCAGCTGCAGCATATAATCTAGCATGAAATACCCACTGATCAACAACTCTTAGTGGACGTTTAGCCTCAGTTAAGTTTGAAATACTATCTTCTGTTAAAACACATAACCCTAAACTGGTAATTAAAGTATCAATGCCATGATTTACTTCAGGATCTACATGGTATGGACGACCAGCTAAAACAATTCCTTTCAAATTATTTTCTTTCATAAACTGTAGAGTTTCTTTACCTTTATTATGAATATCATCTTTAAAGTGTTGATATTCAAGTTCAGCTTTTTTAGCAGCATCTAAAAGTTCTTTTTTAGTAAAATTATATTCTTTAAACTCAGGTAATTCCATAATTATTTCTGCTAATTTATGTGGTTCAAAAGGTAAAAATGGGTTTAAAAATTTAATATTTTTTTCTTTTAATTCTTCAACATTATTTTTTAATACCTCTGAATAGGAAATTACAATAGGGCAGTTATAATGATTATCAGCTTTTTCATATTCTTTTCTAGAATATGGAACACAAGGATAGAATATTGTTTTTATTCCAGAATTAATTAATCCGATAATATGCCCGTGTGAAAGCTTAGCAGGGAAACATACAGATTCAGAAGGCATTGATTCCATACCTTTTTCATATGTTTTTCTATTACTTTTCTCAGAAAGTATAACTCTAAATCCTAAGTTCGTAAGAAAAGTAAACCAAAAAGGATAATCCTCGTACATATTTAATACTCTAGGAATTCCAATAGTTCCTCTAGGAGCATCTTTTTCTTCTAATGGTGTATAATTAAAAGTCCTTTCAAATTTGTATTTCATTAAATTTGGTCTGTCTAAAGTTTTATCAATAATTCCAGCCCCTTTTTCACAACGGTTTCCAGAGATATATTTTGTTCCATTACTAAATTTGTTTATTGTAAGTAAACAGTGATTTTCGCAACCTTGACAGCGTACATGAGATATATCTATTTTTAACTTGTCTAGCTCATCTGGCTTAGCGATAGAAGAGATATATTCCATATCCATATTATTTTCATATTGTGACTTTGCAAGCAAAGCAACACCATAAGCACCCATAAGTCCAGCAATATCTGGTCTCACAACATTTCTTCCAACTATTAATTCAAAAGCTCTTAAAACAGCATCATTATAAAAAGTACCACCTTGTACAACAATATGTGCACCAAGTTTTTTTACATCTCTAACTTTCATAACTTTTTGAATAGCATTTTTAATAACGGAATAAGAAAGACCTGCAGAAATATCTCCAACACTATAACCTTCTTTTTGAGCTTGTTTAATTTTTGAATTCATAAAAACCGTACATCTAGAGCCCAAATCAACAGGTTTTCTTGCTTCTAAGGCACTATTTACAAATTCTTGTATAGAAAGACCTAAACTTTTGGCAAATGTTTCTATAAAAGAACCGCAACCAGAAGAACAAGCTTCATTTAACATAATGTTGTCAATGGCACCATTTTTAATTTTTATATATTTCATATCTTGACCGCCAATATCAACAATACTTGTAACATTAGGCATAAATTCTTGGGCAGCTGTAAAATGTGCAATTGTTTCTATTTCATTTAAGTCAACATTAAGTGCAGTTTGAATTAGTTTTTCCCCATATCCAGTAACTCCACTAAACCTTATAATGGCATCTTTAGGTTTTTCTGAATATAATTTTTTTAACATATTTATAACACTTTGAAGTGGATTACCCTCATTACTTCCGTATAAAGAATAAAGAAGAGTTCCATCTTCAGATATTACAACTAATTTAGTAGTTGTTGATCCAGCATCTATGCCTAGGAAACAATTACCTTTAAATTCTTTTAAATCAGCTTTTTTTACTTTATCTTTTGCGTGTCTTTGTTTAAATTCTTCATATTCAGCATCAATAGAAAATAGAGGTTTTAGAGGATTAGACGTATCATCATGAGATGACTTTAAAACATCAATTTTACTTTTTAATTTTTCAACAGTTATTGTATGTGAATTAAGAGAATCCAAAGCGGCGCCCTTTGCAACCAATAAATGAGCTTCATCAGGGATTATAATTTCATTATCCTTTAAATTTAAAGTTTGTATAAATCTATTTCTTAATTCAGATAAATAATTTAAGGGTCCTCCCAAAAATGCTACATTTCCTCTAATTGGCCTACCACAAGCTAGTCCACTAATAGTTTGGTTAACAACTGCTTGAAAAATAGAAGCTGCAATATCTTCTTTTGCTGCGCCTTCATTTAAAAGTGGTTGTATGTCGGTTTTAGCGAAAACTCCGCAACGAGAAGCAATAGGGTAAATCATTTTATGTAATTTAGCAAGTTCATTTAAACCCGCTGGATCTGTATTTAAAAGACTAGCCATTTGGTCAATAAAGGCACCAGTTCCACCAGCGCAAGTTCCATTCATACGTTGTTCTATAAATTTGTCAAAATAAATAATTTTAGCATCTTCACCGCCAAGCTCTATAACAACGTCAGTTTGTGGTATATATTTTTCAACAGCTCTTTTACAAGAAACAACCTCTTGAATAAAAGGCAAATCTAAAAATTTCGATGCACTGATTGCTCCAGAACCTGTTAGCGCAATTGTATATTCACTGTCAGGATACATTGAAATTAAATTTTCTAATACACTGCAAACAGTATTTTTGGTATCTGAGAAGTGTCTCTGATAATCTGTATATATTGTATTTAAATTTTCATCCATAACAATTATTTTAACAGTTGTAGAACCAACATCTAGTCCTATATGTAAAGTTTTAATCATAATTAAGTAGCTCCTTTCAATGCTAATAATTCTATATGTAAAAGCGAAATTTGTCAAATGATTATATTGGAAAAAAGAAAGAGTATGAGTGAGATTATTTAATAAAATTTGTTCTAAAAAATACTTGTCTATAATAATTATTAATAAATAAATTATTACTTAGCAAAATGAATAATTCAAATTGCTAAAAAAGGAGGGATAAAAGTGAAAAAGAAAATAATATTAATAATTATTTTGCTTGCAATTATTTTAGCAATCGTAGCTTATTTTTTTATGCAAAAAAAAGGAGGGGAAATTCAAAAAGAATATCAGCCACAAGAAGAAATTACAGATGAACAAATGAGGCAGACCATTATTTCCTTATACTATAGGAATAAAGAAACAGGAGAACTAATGCCAGAAGGCAGATTAATAGATGTCAAAACATTGTTAAATAACCCATATAAGACATTAACAGAAATGCTTATTGAAGATCCAAGAAATAACAAATTAGAATCAGCAATTCCAAAAGAAACAGTTATAAATAAGGTTGAATTAAAAGATGATATTTTGTATTTAGATGTATCCAAAGAATTTATAGAAAACCACCAAGGAGGGGAAAAAGAAGAAAATACTACAATATATTCAATAGTAAATACATTGTGTGAATTAACAGAGGTAAATAAAATAAAAATACTAATAGATGGTGAAGAGAATAAAGAGTTTAAAGATGGAAAGGTGAAATTTGATATATTATTTACTAAACAAAATTAATTTTTTAATATATCAAATAGTTTTATACCATTTAAAATTCTGGTACCACTACGTAAAAATTTTTCTACTTCAAAAAGGGAACAAATAGTGTTCTCTTTTTTTTCTGCAAAATTAATTTTTTTCTTTTTTTCATCTTTATTATTATACATATAAAACCTCTTTTGAAATTTATTTTAATATATAATATGTTAATAGATATAAAATGTTTATACTATTGCAAAATAAAATAAAATTAATATATAATGTAAAATATAAAAAAAAGGGGGAAAATATATGAATTACAAAATTGTAGGAGAAACTGTACCAGTTGTTGAAGTAACATTAAAAAAAGGTGAAAGTATGTATACTCAATCTGGTGGAATGGCTTATCAGACAGAAGGAATAGAAATGAATACAAATGCAAGAGGAGGAATAATGAAAAGCTTAGGAAGAGCTTTTGCAGGTGAATCAATATTTATGGCAAATTATAGAGCAACAAAAGATGATGCTGTTGTGGCATTTGCTACAACAGTTCCTGGAAGTATAGTAGCACTTGACTTAAGCCAAATACCACAAGGAATAACATTACAAAAAGGTGCTTTCTTATGTGCAGAGCAAAATGTAGAAACTAAAGTAGCATTTACAAAACGATTCAGCGCAGGATTATTTGGAGGAGAAGGATTTATTTTGCAAAAAGCAATAGGCAGTGGAACTTTGTTTATTGAAGTAGATGGAGATCCAATAGAAAAAGTCCTTGGACCAGGTGAAGTTTTAAAAGTAGATACAGGTAATGTCGTAGCATTTGAGTCAACAGTAAGTTATGAAATAGAAACTGTAAAAGGTTTAGGAAACATATTCTTAGGTGGAGAAGGATTATTTTTAACAAAATTAGTAGGGCCAGGAAAAGTAATAATACAATCTCAAAATTTTGGAGATTTTGCGGGCAGAGTATTAAATCTACTTCCAAAAAAATACAATGGGTAAAGAAGCAAAATCGGTGTAATTTATTGCATTACTATAATAAGCATGTACTAGAAAAAATGAAAAGCAAAAGGAAAGTGTAAAATAATGAAATTGAAAGAAAATGAAAGAATTGACGATTTAGAATATAAAGGTTTAAAAGTAATACAACAAGAGGATGGATTTTGCTTTGGTATAGATAGTGTATTGCTTTCTGATTTTGCAAAAGATATAAAAAAAGAAGCAGTAGGATTAGATTTAGGTACAGGCACAGGAATATTGGGCATACTTTTATGTGGAAAAACAGAGCTCAGCAAAATATATGGAATAGAGATACAAGAACAAGTAGCAGAAATGGCAAAAAGAAGTATTCAATTAAATGGGTTAGAAAGTAGATTTGAAATAATAAATAAAAATATAAAAGAATTAGATAATATATTTGAAAAGAACAGTTTTGATTTTATTGTTACAAATCCTCCATATAAAAAATTAAACACAGGAAAAATTAATGAAAAAGATAAAAAAATAATATCTAGACATGAAGTAACAGCAACATTAACAGATTTTATAAATATAAGCTATAAAATGTTAAAAGACAAAGGAACACTTTATATGGTTCATAGACCAGACAGACTTGTAGACATAATATACGAAATGCGACATAATAAAATAGAGCCTAAAGAAATAAAACTTGTATATCCGTATGAAAACAAAGAGCCTAATTTAGTATTAATAAAAGCAATAAAAAACGGAGGACAATTTTTAAAAATAGACAAACCATTATATATTTATAGAGAAGATGGTAAATATACAGAAGAAATATTAAAAATATATAATAAAAATTAAGGAGTAACACAATGAGTGGAAAATTATATTTAGTCGCAACACCAATAGGTAATTTAGAAGATATAACATTAAGAGCATTAAAGATACTAACGGAAGTGGACATGATTGCAGCAGAAGATACAAGACACACATTAAAATTGTTAAACCATTATGCAATTACAAAACCATTAATTAGTTACCATAGACATAATGAAGAAGTAAAATCAGATTTATTAATATATAAATTAAAATCTGGAGAAAATATTGCATTAGTTACAGATGCAGGAACTCCACGGGATATCAGATCCGGGAGAAGAAATTGTAAAAAGAGCAATAGAAAATAATATAAATATAATACCTATACCTGGTGCATGTGCTTTAGTAAATGCATTAATTTGTTCAGGATTAAATACCAAGGAATTTATATTTTATGGATTTTTGCCATTGAATAAAAAATTAAGAACAAATAAGTTAAATGAAATTTCAAAACAAAATAAAACTATAATATTATATGAAGCACCACATAAATTATTAAAAACATTAAATGATATATTAGAAAACATAGGAGATGTTAATTGTACATTAGCAAAAGAAATAACTAAGATACACGAAAATTTTATAAGAGGTAGCATAAGCGAAATAATCGCCAAGTTTGAAGAGATAAAGGGTGAATATGTCATAATTTTAGATTTAAATAATAATGTTAAAGAAAAAAATAATCTTGAAGAGATGAGTTTAGAAGAACATTATTTGTATTATAAAAAAAAAGGAATGGACAAAAAGGAAATAATAAAACAGATTGCGAAAGATAGAAATACAAATAAAAACGAAATTTATCAAAAATTTTTAAAAAAATAGTGTCATACGACACTATTTTTCTTCTATTGTAGAAATTTTATTAATACACTTTTTACAAATTTGCTTATCTCTATATTGACTTAAATCTTTATCAGACCCGCAAAAAATACAATTAGGAACATATTTTTTCAATACAATTGTAGATCCATCAACATATATTTCGATAGGGTCTTTTTCTAATATGCCAAATTGATTTCTTAACTCAATTGGAATTACAACCCTTCCAAGTTCGTCAACTCTTCTTATTATTCCAGTAGATTTCATATATTTCCTCCTTAAAAACAACATTATTCGACAAAGAATTTATAATTATAATAACATAAACTTGGTAAAAAATCAACAGAAAATTTACAAAAATTTACTTTTTTTAAAAAGTCAAAATAAGAATATTAAAAACATTTACAATAACAACTAAATTTGAAACATAAAATAAAAAAACAAGAATAACATGTAAAAAACAAATTTGGTAAAAGGAGAGATATGTTAAATATAATTTGGCCTTTATTTATAGTAATTTCATTTATATATGCCTTTTTTTCTGGAAATATAGAGCAAGTGAGCAATGGTATTTTTGAGTCATTAACAGATGTAGTAAATTTATCACTTACTTTTTTAGGAACAATGTGTTTATGGAATGGGATAATGGAGATTGCAAAAAAAACAACACTGATAAAAAAGTTAACTAGTTTATTGAAACCATTAATAAAATTTTTATTTCCAGAGCTAACCAAAAATGAAAAAGCTAAAGAAGAAATTTCTATGAACATAATTGCAAATGTTTTAGGTTTAGGAAATGCAGCTACACCTTTGGGATTAAAAGCAATGAAAACAATGCAAAAAGAAAACAAAGATAAAACGACATTATCTAATTCAATGGCAATGTTTATTTTAATAAATACAGCTTCAATTCAGTTAATACCTACAAATGTAATAGCTATTAGAAATTCTTTAAATTCTACTGCTCCAACACAGATAATTTTTCCTGTATGGATAGCGACAATAGTTGCTGCTATATCCTCAATTATGGCTGCTAAAGTATTTATAAAAATGGGAAAATAAAATATGCGAACGAATTAAAAAGACATTTATTGAAAGAGAGGATGAATAGAATGCAAGTTATAAACTATATATCTTCTGCAGCAATACCAACTGTTATATTAATAATATTATTATATGGAGTAGCTGAAAAAAATAAAGTATATGATACATTTTTAGAAGGTGCAAAAGATGGAATTGAAATTGTATTTAAATTATTTCCAACACTAGTAGGCATTTTTTTAGCAGTAGGTGCACTTAGAAAATCTGGAATAATAGATCTTATTATTAAACTTATTTCTCCAATTACAAATTTATTGAAAATACCAAATCAGATTTTACCATTAGCTATGTTAAGGCCTATATCAGGAAGTGCATCAATGGCAGTAGCAGTAGATATTATGCAAAAATATGGAGTGGATACAACAATAGGATTGATAACATCAACAATAATGGGTTCAACAGAAACTACTTTGTACACAATAGCAGTATATACAAGTTGTGTAGGAGTTAAGAAAACAAGATTTGTACTATTTGCAGCATTAATAGCAGACTTTGTAGGAATGATTACCTCTGTAGTAATTTGGCAAATTTTGTCGTGAAGTTTTAATTGACATTATAAAACTCTAGTAGTAATATATATACATAAATTTATCTAAAGGAACATAAAATGTTATTAAAACTTATACTATTTATTTCATTATATTTTTTTATCAAAAAAATAATCGAAAAAATTTTATCTAAAAAGATTCTAAAAAAAATTTCCGATTAAATTAATTTGTTTTTAATTTTGTAGAGGAAACGATGATGCTATATTAAAGCATGCCATTTTTCCCCTAAATACAAAGGTTTATAAAATTTTTTAGCCCCCGAATAAATAAATTTTAGGTTTCCTCTACAATGAAAAAATATATATTATGCTAATTCAATAATTGAACTAGGCTCATATCTTTTAGCTATACTTAAACTAAATGAACAGCTATCAAAATCTTTGTTGTTTTCAATTAATTCATTCATTACAGTTTTATAAGCAAGCTCTGGAAAATTATTTTCTTTGCTTAGATGACCAAGCATAACACTTTTAAGTCCACTTTGTAATAAGTAAGAGATAGTTTGACCAGCTAAAATATTTGATAAATGTCCATTAGGGCCAGCAATGCGTTGCTTTAAAGAATATGGGTATGTAGAATACTTTAATATTTCTGGATCATAGTTAGATTCTAGTAGTATAAATGAACTATTTTCTAATTTACTAATTATATTAGAGTCTATATGCCCTAAATCTGTAGCAATACTAATTTTGTTATTGCTATAATAAATATTAAATCCACAAGGCTCAGCTGCATCATGCGGAATGCTAAATGGAAATATTTTTAAGTCACCAATAGTAAAATTTGTATTAGAATTAAAAAGCTTTTGATTAGCTAATTCTATTTTTATACTTTGGTCAGGCATAGCTTGCCAAGTGCCTTTATTGGCATATACAGGTATATTATATTTTTTAGAAAGTGTACCTAGACCTTTTATATGGTCAGAATGTTCATGGGTAACTAAAATAGCATTAATTTCAGTTATATCAACTTCAATATTAGAAAGTGCAGAAACAATCTTTTTTGCACTTTCACCTGCATCTATTAAAATTTTAGTATTTGGTGTTTCTACATATAAACTATTTCCAGTACTGCCACTATATAAACTGCAAAATCTAAACATAATTTTCTTCTTCCTTTGCTCTATTCTGAAACTCTTTGAATATTAGCACCTAAATTTCTAAATTTTTGCTCAATATTTTCATAGCCTCTATCTATATGCTCAATATTAAATACCTGTGTTTCACCTTTAGCAATAATTCCAGCTATTATCAAGGCTGATCCTGCTCTTAAGTCAGTTGCATAAACAGGAGATCCAGATAATTCTTTAACTCCTTCAAAAAATGCAGATTTACCTTGAGCTGTAATTTTAGCTCCCATTTTATTTAATTCATTTGTATATTGAAATCTAGATTCCCATATACTTTCGTTTATTATACTTGTACCATCAGCTATAGAAAGAACTACACCCATTTGCGGTTGCAAATCTGTAGGAAAACCAGGGTAAGGTAGTGTTTTCACAGTTGCTTTAGAAGGTCTTCTATTACAATACACTCTTATAGAGTCTCCTAAATCTTCAACGCATCCACCTATTTCCAAAATTTTAGCAGTAACACAATCTAAATGCTCAGGGATACAGTTTTTTATTAATATATCTCCTTTAGAAGCTACGGCTGCAAGCATAAAAGTACCTGTTTCAATTTGATCAGGAACAACAGAGTAAGAACCACTTTTCATTAACTCTTTTACACCATTTATTTTTATAATATCTGTTCCCGCACCACGAATGTCGGCTCCCATAGAATTTAAAAAGTTAGCAACGTCAACAATATGAGGCTCTTTAGCGGCATTATCTATAGTGGTAGTACCTTCTGCTAATACACTTGCTAACATTATATTAATAGTTGCACCAACAGAGACAATGTCCATGTAAATAGAAGTGCCAACTAGTTTTTTAGCTTTTGCAGAAATTTTACCTTGACCAACATCTACTTTAGCACCTAGTGCTTCAAAGCCTTTTATATGTTGATCTATTGGTCTTGCTCCCAAATTACATCCACCAGGGATACCAACTTCAGCACAACCGCATCTACCAAGTAGAGCACCTAATAAATAATAAGAAGCTCTAAATTTACTTGTCATTTCTAATGGGGCATTTGTACAATCTATATTTCTTGTATCTATGGTAATCTCATTTGGTGTATTCCAAGTGATTTTAGCACCAAGTGTACTTAATATTTCACAAAAAATTTTAACATCACTTATATTTGGCAAATTTTCAATAGTACAAATTCCATTTACCAATAAAGTAGCAGGTAATATAGCAACTGCAGCGTTTTTTGCACCGCTTATTGTTACATCTCCTTTTAGGCGTGTGCCTCCTTTTATAACAAACTTATCCAATGTATTCCCTCCAATAAATAAAGATAGAGTAAAAACTCTATCTCTATTTATAACATAAATCATTTATTTTTACAAGATACTTATTTAATTATTAGCCAACTTAATATTTTGGAAAAATTCTAATAATTTAAATTTGAATTTTACATCTGCATTTTGTGTGTTAGTAACTAAATTATATTCTTCGTTAGGCAAATTATTTTTAATAGTTTCTTTAGAATCTTCCGGAACTATTCCACTACTAACATCTACAAAACAAAGAGGAGGAAACATTACACACCACCAATTTTGTCCATTGGCATTTCCTATTTCCACTCTTAAAGCATCATAGTAGCCAGCAGGTAATGAAATATCACCATAATTTTTAGTAGGAAAAGCAAAATTCCCTATATTAATATTTACATCATAATTATATCCATTGTCACTAATTATTTGATGTGCAATTGTATAAAAATCATCTTGATGTGACTCGGCAATTGAAATAGCTTCTTTTCTACTAATACATTTATTAGAAATAGAATTCATATATTCTATTAAAGCATCTCTTACTAAATATTTTAAATTCTGGTCTTCTTCAGTATCACTATTTGCAATAACGTGTAATCTAAATACACTATCAGCAATATTAGTAGATACAGCATTTGCATATGAGAAAGCACAAATAAAAACATATATACTAAATAATACAATTAGAACCAAAAATCTTTTTAAATTTGCATTTGTAAAAAATTTTTTCATAAAAAACCTCCATTTGAAAAAATAGTATGTATAGTAAAATTATTAACTAAATAAAAAAAATTATACATAAATTCCAAGAAAAATGTATGTCGAAATAAAGTGTACGATTGTTTAGAAAATAAGTTGACTTAAAAAAGATAAAATGGTAAAATTTACCAAGAAAGACAAAAGAAAAAACAAGAAACTTATGCCCGAAAGGAATGAAAATTATATGAATAATATAAAAAAATTATGTGGATTTTGTATAAATGAATGGCATTTAACAACAATGATCCTTCCTTACATAAGCAAAGAAATAGAGAATAACTATAAGATGATTACTATATTAGAAAATAGTATTGAAGAAAACATAAAAACATTAATTAAAAAATTGAATTTAAAAAATGAAGAAGACATATTGGAGATTAACTGGAAACAAAGTGTAGCACAAAAATATACCGAAGTAGGTTCTAAATTAAATATAATTGCAAAAAGTGATGAAAAATATATTATATTAGTAAATGGAAGAAAAAACTTTATAGATGTTGTAAATAAACATATTGATAAATGGTTGAAAAAAAATACAAAAGTAAAACAAGAAATAAAAATTATAAATTGTTATGAAATAACGGACTTTAACTATAATATAACAGAAATATTAGATTCACACGATAGAATAATAAACACATCAGGAGAAAAAAGAATAGACGAAGTATTTGAGGATTATAAAAAAGAAGGAAAAATCGAAGAAGCTACTAGCTAGACTAATATTAGAAAAGGCAATTGACTAAAATATTTTTATGATATAGAATATGAAAAGAAAAAAGAAAAGAAGAAAGGAAAGTGAAATAATATGGAAGAGAAACTTTTGGCCACAAAGGAAATTCTTAAAAAATATGGACAAGAACATTTACTAAGCAATTATGAAAAATTATCAAACGAGGATAAAAACAGATTATTAAATGATATATTAACAATAGATTTTGGTGAAATTTCAAAGTTATATGAACAAACAAAACATAAAATTAAATTCGAAAATTGTAAAATAGAACCAATTGAGCATGTGGACAAAGCAAAACTTTCAAACGAAGAAATCCAAAAATATTCAGAAATAGGAATAGAGCAAATTAAAAAAGGAAAATTGGCAGCTGTGACAATGGCAGGAGGACAAGGAACTAGATTGGGACATAATGGACCAAAGGGAACCTTTGACTTAGGACTAGACTCACATAAATCTATTTTTGAGATACTATGTGATACTTTGAAATTAGCAAGAAAAAAATACGGAGTTGTCGTTCCATGGTATATCATGACAAGTGATGAAAACAATGATGAAACAGTTGAATTCTTTGAAAAAAACAATTATTTTGATTATCCTAAAGAAGCAGTAAAATTTTTTATTCAGGGTGAAATGCCTATGATTAATACAGAAGGTAAAATATTATTAAATGAAGAAGGATTGATAAAACAAGCAGGAGCAGGACATGGTGCTATTTTTGAGGCAATGAGAAAAAATGGTATTATATATGAAATGCAAAATAAAGGAATTGAATGGGTATTTATCGGAGGAGTAGATAATGTTTTAGTAAAAATGGTAGATCCTGTATTAATAGGTTTATCAATAGAAAGAAATGTATTAGCAGCAGGAAAAAGTGTAGTAAAAGCAAATCCACATGAAAAGGTAGGAGTTTTCTGCAAAAAAGATGGAAAACCAAGTGTTATAGAATATTCGGAAATATCTAATGAATTAGCAGAAGCTGTTGATGAAAAAGGAGAGTTGCTATTTGGAGAGTCACATATTCTTTGCAATCAATTTAACATAAAAATATTGGAAGAATTAGCTAAGAATAAACTACCATATCATGTGGCATTCAAAAAGGCAACATACATGGATGAAAAAGGAAATATTATAAGTCCAACAGAGCCAAACGCGTATAAGTTTGAAGCATTTATCTTTGATGCATTTTCATCTATACCAGAAATGTTGGTTATGAGAGTTAAAAGAGAAGAGGAATTTGCACCTGTAAAAAACGCAGAAGGAGTTGATAGTCCAGAAACAGCAAGAAAATTATATAAAGATTATTTTGCAAATAACTAATGAAAGGAAGAAAACAAAAAATGGAAGAATATATACAAAAATATAACAAATGGTTAGCAGACCCAGTTATAGATGAAAAATCAAAAAAAGAATTAAAAGCAATAGAAGGAAATGAAGAAGAAATAAAAGAAAGATTTTATAAAGATTTAGAATTTGGTACAGCAGGGTTAAGAGGTATTATTGGAGTTGGAACGAACAGAATGAATAAATATACTGTTACAAAGGCAACACAAGGATTAGCAAATTATATAATAAAAAAAGGCGGACAAGATAAAGGTGTTGCAATTGCATATGACTCTAGGAGAATGTCAGATATATTTAGTGAAGAAACAGCATTATGTTTAAATGCTAATGGAATTAAAACATATAAATTTGAAACATTAAGGCCAACACCAGAATTATCATTTGCCGTAAGAGAATTGGGATGTATTTCTGGAATAGTTATAACAGCAAGCCATAATCCACCAGAATATAATGGATATAAAGTATATTGGGATGATGGCGCACAGATTGTAGAGCCAATAGATGCAGAAATAATACAAGAAGTAAACAATATAACAGATTTATCATCTATAAAAACAATGAATAAAGAAAATGCAATACAACAAGGATTATACAATGTTATCGGTAACGAAATAGATGATAGATATATTGAAGAATTAAAAAAATTAATTATTAATAAAGATGCAATTAATGAAATGCGAAAAGATATAAAGATAGTATATACACCACTACATGGAACAGGTGGAATGCTAGTAAAAAGAATTCTTAAAGAGATTGGATTTGAAAATGTATATGTTGTAAAAGAGCAAGAAGAACCAGATGGAAATTTCCCAACAGTAGATTATCCAAATCCTGAAGATAGCAAAGCATTTAAATTAGCTCTAGAACTTGCAAAAAAAGTTGATGCAGATATAGTATTAGCAAATGATCCAGATGCAGATAGATTAGGGGTTTATGTAAAAGATACAAAAACAGGAGAATATATACAATTTAATGGAAACATGACAGGAAATTTAATAGCAGAGTATATACTATCACAAAAACATGAAAAAGGACAATTAACTGCTAATAGTGCTGTTATAAAGACAATAGTTTCATCTAATTTAACAGATGCAATTTGTGACTACTATGGTGTAAAGCTATTTGAAACATTAACAGGATTTAAAAACATAGCAAAAATAATTAGAGGATTTGAAGAAAATAATAATAATTATAATTGTCTATTTTCATATGAAGAAAGCTATGGATGCATAATAGGAACACATGCAAGGGATAAGGATGGAATAGTTGCAGTAATGATACTATGTGAAATGGTGGCTTATTATAAGAAACAGCATATGACATTATGGGATGAAATAAACAAAATGTATGAAAGATATGGATATTATAAAGAAAAACAATTTTCTATTTCATTAAAAGGAATTGAAGGCGAAATAAAAATAAAGCAAATGATGGAAAATATGAGAAATAATCCACCAGAAACTATGGGAGGATATAACGTAGAGGCAGTAAGAGATTACCAAACAGGTAAAATAATAAACACACTTACAGGAAAAGAAGAAAAAACTAATACAGCAAAATCTAATGTACTATATTATGAACTAAATGATGATGCTTGGTGTGCAATTAGACCTTCAGGTACAGAACCAAAAATAAAATTCTATATTGGAGTAAAAGGCAAAAATATGGAAGATGCAGATAAAAAACTATCAGAAATAGAAAAAGAACTTTTAAAATAATGTCAATGGAGACGGAGATTTTGACAATCTCCGCCTTTATAAAATAGATCTTTTTTAATAAAATTATTTTAGAGAGAAATGAAAATATAATAATTAATAGGAGAAAAAATCAATGAATGAAATAGTTTTTGTAACACATAATAAAGGAAAAATAGCATCAGCTAATAAGCAATTAGAAGGAGTAACTTTTAAAGTTTTTGAATATGAACTAGAAGAACCTAGAAGTGATGATATAAAATATATATCAAAGTATAAAGTAATGGAAGCCTATAAATTAGTAAATAAGCCATGCATTTCTCTAGATTGTGGATTTTGGATAGATGAATTAAATGGCTTTCCTAGAGCTTTTGTAAATTTTGCATTAGATACAATAGGAATAAATGGACTACTAAAATTGATGGAAGGAAAAGAAAACAGAACTTGCAGATTTACAGAATGTTTATCTTATTACGATGGAAAAGAGTTACATCAATTTATGGGAAAACATGAAGGAACTTTAACTGAAAAAATGTTAGGAAATGATACAGATAAAAAATGGTCTGATTTATGGTATATATTTAAACCATACGGATATGATAAAACATTGGCCCAAATGACAGAAGAGGAAAGAGCAGGTAGAATAAAATATGAATCAGTAGATTCAATGAAACAATTCTCAAAATGGTATAAAGAACAAAAATTTTAAATGAAAAGCAAAAAATAAGTTTGACTCAATAAGAATATGATGCTATAATAGAAATATGTTAAAGGAAGGTGATTACTATGGATAATTCTGATAATAGTGACAATAATAATTTGAGATGATTATTATAAAAATTATTTTGTGATGAAGATGAAAGGCTGTAAAGGTTACTAGTAGAGAGTAAGGGTCAGCGGTTGAAAGCCCTTTTAGAAAACGTACATAACCGAAACACGTTGGAGCAGAATAATTTTTAAAGAGTGGAAAGAATAAAACTTTCAATCTGGGTGGTACCGCGGATATTAATATATATTCGTCCCTGCAATGCTAAGCAGTGGGCGATTTTTTGTACCCTAAAATTGCCACTGCTATTGAAGGAGGAATAGAAATGAAAGAGTACAGAACACATTATTGTGATGAAATTACAACAAAAGACATTGGACAAAAAGTACGAATTGCAGGATTCGTAGAAACAATTCGAGATTTAGGAGGATTAGTATTTTTGGACATACGAGATATGTATGGAATAGTGCAAGTAGTTACATCTGCGGAAAGTAAAGATGTAGATGTAATTTCACATATTCCAACACAATCAGTAGTCACAGTTTATGGAATAGTAAGAGAAAGATCTGAAGATACAATTAACTTAAAATTAAAGACAGGTAAAGTAGAAATTTATATTGAAGAAATAAAAATATTAGGAAAAAGAACGAAAGCTTTACCATTTGAAATAGGTGGAGATACACCGGTAAGAGAAGATTTAAGATTAAAATATAGATATTTAGATTTAAGGTCAGAAAAAATAAGAAGTAATTTACAATTAAGAGCTAAAGTAATTCAATTTTTAAGGGAACAAATGATAGGAAAAGATTTTTTAGAGGTTCAGACACCAATATTAACAGCATCATCGCCAGAAGGAGCAAGAGATTATTTAGTACCAAGTAGATTGCATAAAGGGAAATTTTATGCCCTTCCTCAAGCGCCACAACAATTTAAGCAATTGTTAATGGTGGCAGGTATAGATAAGTATTTTCAAATAGCGCCATGTTTTAGAGATGAAGATGCAAGAGCAGATAGAGTAGCAGGAGAATTTTATCAATTAGATATGGAAATGGCATATAGCACGCAAGAAGATGTTTTCGAAGTAATGGAGCCAGTAATGTATGAAACATTTAAAAAATTTTCTGATAAAGAAATTTCAAAATATCCATTTAAGAGAATTAGTTATAAACAAGCTATGTCTAAATATGGAAGTGATAAACCAGATTTAAGAAACCCATTAGAAATTGTGGATGTAACAGATTTATTTAAAAATATTGACTTAAAAGCATTTGCAGGACAAATGGTAAGAATAATTGCAACACATGATGTCAAAGACCAACCAAGAAGCTTCTTTGAAGAGATGACAGATTATGCAATAAAAGATTTAAAAGCTAAAGGATTGGCATGGCTTAGAATTATGGATGATTTAACTCTACAAGGGCCAATTGCTAAATTTATTCCAGAAAAAGCTAAATTAGAAATGCTAAAAAGAACAGATTCAAAAGAAGGAGATTGTTTATTTTTTATTGCAGAATATCCTAAAGTAGTTGATAAATTAGCAGGGAGTATTAGAGATGAATTAGGTAAAAGACTAGGTTTAATAGATGAAAATAAAATAGAATTTTGTTGGATAACAGACTTCCCTATGTATGAGTATGATGAAAGAGGAAAATTAACATTTTGTCATAACCCATTTTCAATGCCACAAGGAGGAATGGAAATATTAGACACGGAAGATCCTTTATCAATACTTGCATATCAGTACGATTTAGTATGCAATGGAGTAGAATTAGCTTCAGGAGCAGTTAGAAACCATGACCCTGAAATAATGATAAAAGCATTTGAAAAAGTAGGATATAATAAAAAATATATTGAAGAAAAATTTACTGCAATGTTTTCAGCATTTCAATTTGGAGCACCTCCCCATGCAGGAATTGCACCAGGAGTAGATAGAATGTTGATGATATTAACAAATAGCAAATCTATCAGAGAAGTTATTGCATTTCCTCTAAGTAGCAAAGCAGAGGATTTAATGATGGGTGCACCTGGAATAGTAACAACAGAACAATTAAGAGAATTGCATTTGAGAGTATCAGAATTATAAAAAATGCCCAAAAGTGCCAAAAGGGACGGGGAATTTTGGCACATATACTGATAGTAAAATTGAAAGTAAAATGCCGAGTCAAGAATTATCAGATATAATTATTAGTTGTTGCTTCAGTGTCGTAATAAAATTATTAAAGTAATCCACTCCATAGCTAATACCTTATGGAGTGAACTAGGTTAAAATATAATGAAAATTTATTATAAAAGACCGGATTTTTATTATCTTATAACGAGAATTGATATGAGAACAACAATGGATACAGATGCGAATATTATAGGAATGAATTTTTAAAAAAGTGCAATAGAAATACAATATATTATAAAATCTTTATTTACACAGAAAAAGCAATATAAAATATTGGAGGAAAATCATGAAAAAAATATTTTTGACAAGTAATTTAAATCATTATCATAAAATAGCTAATAAAAAAATTGCAAATGAGATTAATAACACTAATGGATTAGTAGGACAATTGAAAAAGACTATTAATAGATTTGACACAATTGTATATATCGCTTCTAACCCAAGTGATATTGAGAAAGTTACTGAATATTCGAATCTATTGTTTGAAGCTTTAAAACTATCAGATATAGCTTTTAAAAATTATTATATTTTAGATGATAGAACAAAACATAATGTTACTAATTATATAAAGCAAGCTGATTTGATATTTTTAAGTGGTGGAGATACATATATTCAAAATCAATTTTTTAATGAAATGAATTTAAAATATCTATTAAAGGAATATAATGGTGTTATAATTGGACAAAGTGCTGGTTCAATAAATCTTGCTGAGAATGTTTATAATAGTCCAGAAAATGGCACTAATTCAGAGCCTGTTCATTTTACTGGTTTGGGTTTAACAGAAATAAATATAGAGCCACATTTTAATATTGAAACTTCTAATTTTAATGAGTTAGAAAATTATCAAAGAGATAACATTTTAGGTGAATCATTAAGCAAAACAATTTATGCTTTGTGTGATGAAAGTCATATTTTTGAAACGGACAATTCAATAGTTGTTTATGGACAAAGTTATATTATACGTAGAGGTATAATTAGTTTGTTATGTAATAATAAAGAAAGTTTTATTATAAAATGAAATGATATATAGAGATGCCAAAATTCCCCGTCCCCTTTGGCACATAAAATTACAAATGATACAATGTGACAAAAGGAGCTATTTGAAAAAAGTGTCTAATTATGATATAATTAAAATGGAATTGTTTGAATTTAAGGAGGGTTCAATATGATAAATAATCAAATTGAGTTCTATGGAGAAATACTGACAATTAATGCTATTGCTCAAAGAGAAGGAATAGAAAGAGTCACATTAAGAAAATATTATAATAAGTATAAAGATATTTATTTAGCTGTAAATATATGTAAAGAAATAAGAAGAAAATTAGAAGAAACAAAGATTGAATATAATGGTGAAATGCTGGCAATTTATGCTATTGCTCAAAGAGAAGGAATAGGAGCAAGCTCATTAAGAAAATATTATGATAAGTATAAAGATATTTATTTAGCTGTAAATAAATGCAAAGAAATAAGAAGAAAATCAGAAGAAACAAAGATTGAATATAATGGTGAAATACTAGCTATGAGAGCTATTGCTCAAAGAGTGGGAACAACAGGAGATACATTAAAAAGATATTATGAACAAACAGGAGATATCTATGAGGCAATAAAACGATATTACCAAAAAAAGGATGAGTATGAAAGTGGTAGAATCGAATATAAAGGCGAATTAAAGTTCTTAAGAACAATAGCTAAAGATGAAGGAGTAGCAGAAAATACATTGCGTAGGTATTACAAAAAATATGGTAATATTGATAAAGCAGTTTATATGGCAAAAATCCAGAGGAGTAGAAATCAAAAAGTTACAATCAGAAATACAGAATTAAGTTTGTCAGATTTATCAATTGTTTTAGGAATAAAAGAATCTGAATTGTTAAATATGTTGAATTCTGGAATGAAGATTGATGACATAAAAAAGTTAAAAACTGAAAAACCAAGAAAATCTCCAATGTCAAATAAAAAATTAGTATTACCTAATGGACAATCGTTACTTGAATATTGTATTGAAAATGGACTGAATTTTTCGTGTATATATTATTCAATTCATACATATGGAAAAACAATGGAAGAGGCAATTAAACATTATAGGGAAAAGGGACAAGAAATCCCATCAAGTTGGATATATGAAAAGTATGGAATATTATTAAAACATTTATTATTAAACAATAACATCAATAGTCAAAGAGTAGTTTCGTATATGAGAAAAGAAAATATATCTTTAAATGATGCATTGGAAGAATATGTATTAAGAAAAAACTCTAAAGAAGCAAACGTGGATTATGATTGGATGCACGAATTATATAGTGTATTAACTGATGAAAATATGAAAGATGAATATGATGCCTTCAAGAATACATTTTATGTGACTGATCAGGAAGAAGAGTGTATAATAAAGAGCTATGATGAAATTGAAAATTTACAAAGAAAATTATTGCTTTATGAAATAGCAGAAGCATTTAAAGCAAATGTTTTTGAAGAAACAGAAAAGGAAGAACTATTAAAAATATATGAAGTTACAGAAGATGAAGTGGAAACAATATTTTTAGATTTTTATAATTACTTTGAAAATAAAATAAAACTTAATGAAAAAGAACAAAGAAGAAAGGAGGAAATATCAGATATAGCTAAAAAATGGTACTATCTTTCAGGAGATGAGAGAAAAGATATATTAGATATTAATAATGTTACTAATTATGAACAATCAGTAATTGAGAAACTGTCTCAAAACATTACAAAATATAAAAATATTATTAATGCGAGAGGTAATAAAAAAATGGAAGGAGTAAGTTTTAATGAAGAATAATAATTTAAAAACAGGTTATTGATATGCCAAAAGGGACGGGGAATTTTGGCACATATTAAAATTTTTTTAAGTTAAATCCAAATTTCGACAAATTAATTAAAATAAGTATGATATAAATTATTAAGATTTATATCATATTTTTTAATTTTAATTCTAAGGAGGCAAAATTCTTATGCCTAGATTTCCAAGAAACTATTTAAAAACATCTTTTTTTCATGTTATGTCACAAGGAATAAATAAAAATTTTATATTTGAAGATTCAATAGATATAAAATTTTATATAAAAAACATGTATGAAATAAAAGACAAGTACAATGTAAAAATCATTGCATATTGCATAATGAATAACCATGTACATATGTTATTAGAAACAGCAAGTGTAGAAAATTTAAGTAGATATATGCATTGCTTAAACACTAGATTTGGTCAGTATTATAACAAAAAATATAAAAGGGTAGGGTATGTGTTCCGTGACAGATATAAAGCAGAGGGAATATATAGTGAAAAACAATTATACAACTGTGTCAAATACATTTATGACAATCCGGTAAAAGCAGAAATATGTAAAAATCCAGAAGAATATGAATTTTCAAATTACAAAAAAATAGATTTTATAGATGATGGAGAATATGTTTTTATAGATATAGAAGAAGATAAAGAAATTTTATGCGAAAAACTAGTAAAAGAGTTTTTAAAGAAGAAAAAAATAAAAATGGAAGAAGTAAGAGAAAATAAAGTAGAGCTTAAAAAGTTAACAGAAATATTAAAGAAGCATAATATTGCATTTAGAACAATCTCAAAAACTATTAATATAAATAGAGAAAAACTTAGAAGAGAATATAATAAAGAATAAAAGTGTGCCAAAATTCCCCGTCCCCTTTGGCATAAAAATAAGAGAGTCTAAAAACTCTCTTTAATTGGTCGAGGTGACAGGGATCGAACCTGCGACCTCATGGTCCCAAACCACGCGCGCTACCAACTGCGCTACACCTCGATATATAAGCTACTTATATAATATAGCACAAAAGAAAACGTTTGGCAATACTTAAATTAAAAAAAGTTAAAATAAATAAAAATAGAAATGGTAATATATAAGTACCATTTCTATTTTTAACAAGTCAATTTCCATTTTTTAAACAGTGCTATTTACTTAGCGGAAACCACCGCCGCCTCCACCACCGCCGAAGGAACCACCACCGCCTCCACCGGATGAGAATCCGCCTCCACCAGACGAATAGCTTTCTGCACGAGCTTTAGCAGAATTTGCTTCTGCTATACCATGACTTGCACACATGTTGATAAAAATAATATTATCATATGAATTGTAACAAGATTGTTCAATTACTTCTGGATATAAATCTTTAAATTGTTTAGCAACTTTTTTTGCAATTCCAAGCATTTGAGCATATATCAAATATTCTTCAAATAAATGGACCTCAATGGCCTCTCTATCTTTTATGAGAGTATAATCATTTAAATATTGTTTTAATCCCATAAGTTGTATAACTTGTTCTTTTAACTCAGATGTTGCATTATATTCCTTACGTGTAAAAAACTTAAAAGATTTTACAGTTTCTACAGAAATAAGTCCATCGTTAATACATTTTTGCTGCTCTTTATCTATTATTTTATCAAATAAATTAAGAATTGTAGAGTAATTATTCTGACACCAACGTTCAAATTCTTTATTTTCTAAAATACCATCTTTACTAGCTTTGTACATTATATTAAACATTTGTTGTTCATATTGATTAGTAAATAAATTATCACCAGTTTTATTAAAAACTATAACAGAATTATCTTTTTTTAATATAAGGCCGGTTTCTTTTGGCTCTATGCGAACTAAATCATCTTTTAGCCATTTCAAAATAAATGCACCTAATATATCTGTTTTGTTTTTGAAAAGCTTGTATTTGCTAGCAATATAATAAGCTCTAAGTAAATCACCCTTGCAAGGAATGTCTCTAAAATAAGGAATACTTTTCTTCTCATCTTTTGATAATTTGAAATTATACCTAGGAGTTTCACAATAAATAGCAATGACCGCGACTATACAAATAATACCTATAACGACTCCTACTAAAATTGGCAAAATAAAATCAAAAAAATAACTTGTAGATGAGCTAACATATGCCGTACTTCCTTCTTGTGCCATATTATAGTAATATTGGAAGTCATTATCTAAAGTATTTGAAGTGTTAAATGTACCTAAAGGAAACTTAACCAGTATAGTCATATATTCATCTTCTTGTAGAACTCCATCTGACTGCATCTCAATATATCCATCATACACATAAGCAGTACCACCATAATTACCATATCCCCAAACATCAACAGTATTAGGAATGTTAAAATCTGTATGTATCTTTATATATGCCTTACCAATTTCATTAGAAAAATTATGAGGGATTAAGGTCCAATAAATCATTTGAGAATCTGTTAAAGAAGAAACAAAATTTGTAATTTCATAATTAACAGTATATGTATGCTTGCCATATTTGCTTATTCCCCAACATAATTCAACACCATCTTCAATATAGTTGATTCCACATTTATAAGCTTTTTCAGAAAAACTAGCAGAAGTATGCCAAGAACTTAAAACGCTATAAGAAGTGGAACTTTCGCTAACAGAAAAATTTTGTATTTCTGACTCACCTAAATTATAATAAGGATGATATACTTCTGTTCCTTGGTTAGCATCGCAATTCCATACCTCCGTAACTTTTGCATTTCCATTTTTATCTACATAAATATCCATCGAAATAGATTTAATAGAATTTGCTTCAACAGAATGTCCAAAGCAACTAATTGCAAAAATAAATATTAATAATAGAAAAAACTTTACTATTTTTTTCATAAGAGCCTCCTTATATATCATTATTTCATAATATAAAAAAATAATCAATAAAAAAGAATATAAAACTATTGAAAAAAGCAAGAAATAAAAGTATAATAAACAATATAGTTAAACTATATTGTTTTCTTCACTTATTTATGATATACTAAATAAAGTTTAAATTTTATGCACCAGTAGCTTAGCTGGATAGAGCACTCGGCTACGAACCGAGAGGTCGGGGATTCGAATTCCTCCTGGTGCACCAAAATACACTTAGCAATAGGTGTATTTTTTTATTGCACAGGGAAAATCTTTGTCTCCATTGAGAATTAACAGCATACAAAATTTAACAAAATAAATTATATGATATTTATTGACTTTATTCGACCCTTGATATATCATAATAAATGAAAGAAATTCAGTCAAAAGAGGGAAACATATGAAAAAAATTTTAAAAGCTTTATTAATAATATTGATAATAATAGTTGTAATATTAGCCGTAATTGGAATATACGTAGTAAATAAACTAAATAAAGTAAACCGCGTAGTAATAAAACCAGGAGAAGTACAAGTAACCGAAGGTGTAGAGGAAAATTTAGCAGAATATAGAAATATTGCTTTATTTGGTATAGATACCACAGGAACATATGAAGGAAGTCGCTCGGATTGTATAATAATAGCAAGTATAAATCAAAAAACGAAAGAAATTAAATTAGTATCGGTATATAGAGACACATATTTGGAGATTCCAAATTATGGGCTAGATAAAGTAAACCATGCATATGCCTACGGAGGGCCAGCTTTATCTATGAGCACACTAAACACTAACTTAGACTTAAACATAACAGAGTTTACAACAGTAAATTTTACCTCAACACAAGAAATAATAGATGCAATAGGTGGAATAGAAATGACAGTAACAGGTGCAGAAGCAACACAAATTCCAGGAATAGTAGAAGGCGGAACATATGAACTAACAGGAGCCCAAGCACTTGCTTATGCCAGAATAAGAAAAATAGATAATGACTATGCAAGAACAGAAAGAATGAGAAAGGTACTTATAGCTGTATTTGAAAAAGCAAAAACAATGAGCATAATGGAACTAAATAAATTAGCAGACAAACTATTACCACATATATATACAAACATAGAAACAAAAGAAATACTTTCATTAATACCAACAGTAGCTTCATACAAAATAGTAGAAAGTAAAGGATGGCCATATAAAACACAAGGAATAACATTAAACGGAGTATGGTATGGACCACCAATAACATTAGAACAAAATGTAGTAGAATTACACAAAGAATTATTTGGAGAGGAAGATTACAAAGTAACAGACAAAATAAAAGAAATAAGCGAAAAGATTATTCAAAAAACGGGGTATAGATAAAAACAGGGGGAACATATGAAACTAATTAGAAAGTACAGAGCGATGATATTATATATAATAGATATTATGATAATAAATATTTCATATATAATTAGTGCATTTTTATTGGTGAATAATCATATAGAAAAATTGCAGTATGTACAACTATTATATAATACAGTAGTGTTATCCTTATTTGTATATTTAGTTACATTTAATATCTTAGATGTGTATAGAAATATAACAAGATTTGAAAATGGAATAGATTATATAAAGTATATAGGCCTATCAATATTTTCAGGTGCAATAGTTATATTAATAAAGTTTTTATTTAAAGCACCATTAATGGGATATAAAGAAATAGTGTTTGCAACAATTTTAATAGCAGTAGCAATAGTATCATATAGAGTAATTATAAGATTTTTATTAAATGAAATAAATCCGATAGAAAAAGAAAGAACAGAAAGAAAAAATCTCTTAATAATAGGAGCAGGAGAAGCAGCAAACGAAATAATAAAAACTGTAAAAAATACAATGAAAGGCTATTACAATATAGTAGGTTTAATTGATGATAATCCAAACAAAATGAATTATGCAATATCAGGAATAAAGATATTAGGTACTAGAGATGATATAGCAGAAATATGCAAACAATACAAAGTAGATGTAATATTCTTTTCAATTAGTAATATAGACAATAAAAATAAAAAAGAAATATTAAATATATGTCAAGAAACAGGTGTAAAAATAAGAGTACTACCAAGCATAGCAGATATAATCAAAAATAAAAGTTTATTACAAAATTTAAGAGACGTAGAAATAGAAGATTTATTAGGCAGAGAACCAATAACCTTAGCTAACGAAAATATAGGTGAACTAATTAAAGGAAAATCCATATTAGTAACAGGTGGAGGGGGTTCTATAGGTTCAGAATTATGTAGGCAAATTGCAAAATTTAATCCAAGCAGATTAATAATATTTGATATATATGAAAATAATTTATATAACATAGAAATGGAATTAAAACAGAACCATTATGATGAAAAATTCGAAATTGTGGCTATTGTGGGAAGTGTTAGAGATAAAAAAAGACTAGAGCAAGTGTTTAAAAAATATAATCCATACTTGGTATTCCATGCTGCAGCCCATAAACATGTACCACTTATGGAGGTAAGCCCATTAGAAGCTATAAAAAACAATGTGTTTGGAACATACAATGTAGCAAATTATGCAGACAAATATAGTGTAAAAAGATTCATATTAATATCAACAGATAAAGCGGTAAATCCAACAAATATAATGGGAGCAACAAAAAGAATGTGTGAAATGATAATACAAGCATTTAACCAAAAAAGTAAAACAGAATTTGCAGCAGTAAGGTTTGGAAATGTACTAGGAAGTAATGGATCTGTATTACCACTATTTAAAAAACAAATATCAGCAGGTGGACCAGTAACAGTTACACATAAAGAAATAACAAGATTTTTTATGACAATACCAGAGGCAGTAAGTCTAGTGCTTCAAGCAATGAGTTATGCAAAAGGTGGAGAAATATTTGTATTAGATATGGGAGAGCCAGTAAAAATATACGATTTAGCCGTAAGTTTAATAAAATTATCTGGACTAGAGCCTAATGTAGATATACCAATAGAAATTACAGGTTTAAGACCCGGAGAAAAACTTTATGAAGAACTGCTAATGTCAGAAGAGGGACTACAAACAACAGCACATAATAAAATATTTATAGGAAAACCATCAGACATAACTTATGAACAAATGTTAAAAAAACTAGGAAAATTAGAAGAAATAATACAGAATGAAAATATTAGTGTAAATAAAATAAAAGATACTATGAAGCAGGTAGTACCAACATATAAGGAACCGGAAGAAATAAACCTAAAAGTAGAAAAACATGAAATAGAAAATAAATCAAGTCTAGAAATAATTAAAGATACAATAGAAAAAATTAATAATACAGAAAGCAAAAATATAAAAGCAACTATATAGGAGGAAAAAATGAAAAAGAGAATATTATTAGCTTCACCACATATGTCTGATGAAGGTTACGAACAACAGTATATAAAGGAGGCATTTGATACAAATTGGATAGCACCATTAGGGGAAAATGTAAATAAATTTGAAGAAGAAATAGCCAAATATATCGGAGCAAAAACAGGAGCAGCATTATCAGCAGGAACTGCTGCAATACATATGGGATTAAAAGCTTTAGAAGTACAACAAGGTGATATAGTATTTTGTTCATCATTAACTTTTTCAGCAACGTGCAATCCAATAATATATCAAAATGCAAGACCAGTATTTATAGATAGTGAATATGAAACTTGGAACATGGATCCAAAAGCATTAGAAAAAGCATTTGAAAAATATCCAAATCCAAAAGCAGTAGTTGTTGTGCATTTATATGGAACACCAGCTAAAATGGATGAAATAACAAAAATTTGTAAAGAACATAATGTACCTTTGTTGGAGGATGCAGCAGAAAGTTTGGGAGCAACATATAAAGGCAAACAAACGGGAACTTTTGGAGAATATGGAGCAATTTCATTTAATGGAAACAAAATAATAACAACAAGTGGAGGCGGAATGTTAGTTTCTAATAATGAAGAAAAAATAAAAAAAGTAAGATTTTGGGCAACTCAGAGTAAAGAACCTGTAAGACATTACGAACATAAAGAAATAGGATATAACTACAGAATGAGTAACATTTGTGCAGGAATAGGTAGAGGACAATTAAAAGTTTTAGATGATAGAATAGCAAAGAAAACAGAGATATATAACACTTATAAAAAAGAATTAGAAACAATAAAAGAAATAACAATGCAACCAATGACAGAAAATACAAAGCCAAACCATTGGCTATCAGCAATGTTAATTGATGAAAATTCAAAGGTACAACCACTAGATATAATAGAAGCATTAGAAAAAGAAAATATAGATTCAAGACCAGTATGGAAACCAATGCATTTACAACCAGTATTTAAAGATTATGATTTTATAACAATTAATAGTAATGGAACATCAGTAGCGGAAGATTTATTTAATAGAGGAGTATGCTTACCATCAGATACAAAAATGACAAAAGAAGAACAAGAAAGAGTAATAGAAATAGTTAAAAATTGTTTTAAATAATAAACTAAAAAATATTAAGGGCTGCTACCATTTAACGGTTCGAAAGGAAGAAAGAATGTACGCGAAATACATAAAAAGAATATTAGACTTAATATTAAGTCTAATGGCATTAATATTATTAATGCCATTAATGCTAATTATAGGAATATTAGTAGCAATAAACTTAGGAAACCCCATAATATTTAAACAAAAAAGACCAGGAAAAGATGAAAAGATATTTACATTATATAAGTTTAGAACAATGACAGATGAAAAAGATGAAAAAGGAAAATTATTACCTGATTCACAAAGATTAACTAAGTTTGGAAAGTTCTTAAGAAGCACCAGTTTAGATGAATTACCAGAACTAATAAATATATTAAAAGGAGATATGAGCATTGTTGGACCGAGACCACTATTAGTTGAATATTTGGAACTATATAATGAAGAACAAAAACATAGACATGATGTAAGACCTGGATTAACAGGACTAGCACAAATTAGTGGCAGAAATTCAATTAGCTGGGAAGAAAAATTTAAAGATGATTTAGAATATATAAAGAAAATTACATTTTTAAAAGATTGTAAAATAATTTTAAAAACAATTACTAAAGTTTTCAAGAGAGAGGGTATTTCACGGAGAAAAGGTAGAAACAATGGAAAAATTTAAAGGAAATATAAAGGAGAAAATAGATGCATAAAAAGGTAATCATAATAGGTGCAGGTGGACACGCGAAAGTTATAGCAGACATAATAGAAAAGTCTGGAGACGAAGTAGTTGGATTTTTAGATGATAATAAAGAAAATGGTGCGACTGTTATAAAAAATTACAAGGTAATAGGTGATTTAAATAATAGATTTGCAATGGCTGTAACAAAAAAAGATGTAGAATTTATAATAGCAATAGGAGACAACAAAAAAAGAGAGGAAATTTCTCATTCTCCAAATCTAAAATTCTATACAGCAATACATCCAAGTGCTCAAATAGGGTTAGATGTAAGAATAGAAGAAGGAACAGTTGTAATGGCAAATGTATGTATAAATTCATCAGCAAGAATAGGAAAACATTGTATAATAAATACAGGAGCAATAATAGAACATGATAATATAATAGAAGATTTTGTACATATATCTCCAAACACATCATTAGGGGGAACAGTAAAAATTGGAGAGAGCACACATGTAGGAATAGGAAGTATAGTAAAAAACAATATTACTATTTGCAAAAACTGTACAATAGGGGCAGGTGCAGTAGTTGTAAAAAATATAATAGAAGAGGGTACTTATGTAGGGGTGCCAGCCAGAGAAAGGAAAAACTAAATGGTTTTTATAAAAGTAGTTTTTTGGATATGTGTTTTTGTTATTTTTTGGGCTAATATAGGATATCCAATATCAATTATATTACTTGATAAAATATTAAAAAAGAAAAAATTACCTAAAAAGTTAAATTATGAACCAAGTGTTACGATTATGATAGTAGCACATAATGAAGAGAAGGTTATAAAAGAAAAGTTAGAAAATGTATTAAATTTGGACTATCCTAAAGAAAAATTAGAAATATTAATATCATCTGATAATAGTACAGATGCAACAAATTATATAGTGAAAGAATTTATTGATAATCATAAAGAAAGAAATATTGTTTTATATGAAGTTAAAGAAAGAAAAGGAAAAACTAATGCACAAAATGAGGCGGCAAAACTGGTAAAAAATGAAATTTTAATTATGACAGATGCTAACTCAATGTTAAAGCAAAATGCAGTAAAAGAATTAGTTTCATCTTTTTATGATGATACAATTGCATATGTAACAGGTAGATTGTGCTATGTAAATTCAAAAGATAATGATACAAGTAAAGCAGAAAATACATACTGGGATTTGGATACAAAGATAAGAGATATTGAATCAAGAATTCAAACAATAACAGCAGGAAATGGAGCATTATATGCTTGCAAAACAAAGGAATACTATGATTTTGAACCAATACAATGTCATGATAGTTCAATGCCATTGTATTATGCATTAAAGCAAAAGAGGGCAATTGCTAATCATGAAGCTATAGCATATGAAAAAGCAGGGGAAAATATACAGGATGAGTTTAAAAGAAAAGTAAGAATGAATAGAATAATTTTATCAGCAATATTACCTAGTATAAAAATTTTAAATATATTTAAATATAAGTGGTTTACTTATTTTTATTTGGGGCATCGTACATGTAGATATTTACTTTGGGTAATGCATATTTTATTGTACATTACAAGTATAATCTTGCTAAAGCAAAATTATATATACTTAATTGCTTTTTTTATTCAAACATTGATATACTTAATGGCAATAATTAAAAAGGTATTTAAAATAAATAACAAAATATTTAATATAGTGCATTATTACTGCATAACAATTTTAGCTCAAATTATAGGAGTGAAAAATATACTAACAGGAAAAGCTAAACCTTTTTGGGAAAAGGCAGAGAGTACGAGGTAAAAATTAATTTAAAGAAAGGAAATGAAATATAGATATGTATAAGATAATGATATGTGGACATTTTGGAGGTAGGCAAAATTTTCTTGATGGGCAGACTATTAAAACTAAAAACATATATTTAGCATTACTTGGTAAATATGGTGAAAAAGAAATAAATAAAATAGATACATATCAATGGAAAAAACATCCAATAAGTTTTTTTGAAAAATGTGTGGAAGGAATCAAAAATTCTAAAAATATTATAATTTTACCAGCACAAAATGGTGTTAGAGTTTTTATACCATTATTTTTATTAATAAACAAATTATACAAAAGAAAAATTTTTTATATAGTAATTGGTGGATGGCTACCAGAGTTTTTAGAAACTAGAAAAGGATTATTAAAAAAAGTAAAAAAATTAGACAAAGTGTTTGTTGAAACCAACAATATGAAAAAAAAGTTAGAAAAAATAGATGTTAAAAATGTAGAAATACTAGTTAATTTTAAAAATATTACTCCATTAAAAGAAGAAGAATTAGTATTTAATTATAATAAACCATATAAATTATGTACATTTTCTAGAGTAATGAAAGAAAAAGGAATAGAGGATGCCATACAAGTAGTAAAAAACATAAATGAAGAATCTAATGAAATAGTATATGAATTAGATGTTTATGGTCAAATAGATGAAGGATATAAAGATAATTTTACTAAAATTATAAATACTAGTCCAGAATATATTCAATACAAAGGGTGTATTGATGCTGAAAAATCAGTGGATACATTAAAAAATTATTATTTGTTACTATTCCCAACAAAATTTAAAACAGAAGGAATACCAGGAACAATTATTGATGCTCTGTCAGCAGGAGTTCCTATTATTGCTTCAAAATGGGATAATGCAGATGAAATAATTAGTGATGGAAAAAATGGATTAATATATGAATTTAATGACTTATTAGATTTTAAAACAAAGTTAAAGAAATGTTTAGATAAAGACTATACTAAAAGAATGAAAAAACGATGTCTAATAGATTCTATGAAATTTGAAAAAAATAATGCTATAAAAAATATAACTAAGGAGTTATAAAATGTGGAATAAAAAAACTAAAATATGGTATGTGTTATATACAATTTTTGCAAAAAATTTACCAGTATCACGAAGAGCTAAAATATTTAAGCAGATAAGATATTTTTTTGCAAAAAAGATAGTGAACAAAATAGGAAAAAATGTTAATATAGAAAAAGGAGCATATTTTAATCCAAGAGTAAAAATAGGTGATAATTCTGGAATAGGAGTTAACTGTGAACTAAATGGCGATATAACAATTGGAAATAATATATTAATGGGACCAGAGGTTGTATTTTATACAGAAAATCACGAATTTAAAGATACAAAGAAAACAATAATAGAACAAGGTTATAGAGAAGAAAAGCCAATAATTATAGAAGATGATTGTTGGATTGGAAGAAGGGCTATTATACTACCAGGAGTAAAAATAGCAAAAGGCACAATTGTAGGTGCTGGTGCAATTGTAACGAAAAATTTTCCAGAATATTCAATTATTGGGGGGAATCCAGCTAAAATTATAGGAAAAAGAGGAAAATAATGGATAGGCTATTATGTATAACTGCTAATATGAATGCAGGTGGAGCAGAAACATTTCTAATGAAAATATATAGAAATATAGATAGAGAAAAATATCAAATGGATTTTATTGTTTCTATAAAAAAAGAGGGATTTTATGATGAAGAAATAAAAAAATTTGGTGGAAATATATTTTATATTCCACCTAAATCAGAAGCTTTTATAAAATCTTTTTTAGGCATAAAAAGAATAGTTAAAGAGCAAAAATACAAATATGTAATCAGAGTAAATGAACACTCATTATCAACTTTAGATTTGATTGCAGCAAAATTAGGAGGAGCTAAAGTACTAATAATGAGATCAAGCAATGCAGGAACAGCAGGAGGAAAACTAAAAAAAATATTACATAAAATATTTAAGTTTTTGCCTAGAATAGTTCCTAATGTTAAACTTGCTCCATCATCAGAAGCTGCTTGTTACACTTTTGGGAAAAAACAGTTGGATAAGGGAAATGTAAAAATACTACATAACGCCATACCTTATAAAGATTTTATTTTTAATCAAGAAATTAGAAATAAAATGAGAAAAGACTTAAATATAGAAAATAAACTAGTTATTGGACATATAGGAAGGTTTAATGAGCAAAAAAACCATAAATTTTTAATTAAAATATTTAAAGAAATAAAAAAAGAAAATGAAAATGCAATGTTACTATTAGTAGGTAAAGGAAATCTTGAAGATGAAATAAGAAGACAAGTAGAACAATTAAAATTAAAAGATAGTGTTATGTTTTTGGGAGTAAGGAAAGATATTCCAGAGTTACTAATGGCTATGGATATGTTTGTATTTCCATCATTATATGAAGGAATGCCAAATACAGTTATAGAAGCACAAGCAACAGGTCTTAAATGCATAGTATCAGATACAATAACAAAAGAAGCAAACATTACAGGATTAGTTACATATGTAAGCCTTACTAACAATGTAAATATTTGGGGAGATAATATACTAAAAAATTGTACATATAAGAGAGAAGATACATCTGAAATTTTTAAAGAAAAAGGATATGATATAAATGATGTATCAAATGAATTTATCAATATAATTTTTAATGATAGATTATAATTAATATATTATTATCAATTACAAGAGAGGAAAAAGATGAAAAAAATAAATATAGAAATAGCAACTAAAAATATAAAAATTATTTTATTTTTTGCATATTTATTAGTTTATTATATATTTGGTGCAGATACAGAAAAAGTAAAATATTCAGAAATAATACTATTACTATTTATGGGGTTAGAATTTTTAAATATATTAAAAACAAAAAAAATAAAATATTATATTCCCATTATAATTGTTTTTGCATTTGCTTTTTATTGTTTTTTATCAAATTTTTGGGCAATAAATTCTGAATTAGCAATAGATAAATCTAAGACATTATTTATCTTAGCAGTATTTTTATTGATAACGTATAATTTTTTTAGTAATATTGAAAATGCAGAAAACATATTATTAAAAATTATAATGTATGCGGGAATAATATTTTCAATTTATATTATTATGTACTATGGTATTAGTGAATATTTTGGTAAACTTATTAGAGGTGAAAGAATTGGAGCAGAAATAAACAATGTTAATGCAATTGGTTTGCAAACATCAATTTCTATTATAATTGCTATATTTTATGGGCTATACGAAAATAATAAAGGATATTTTTTGCTATCTATAATTCCTTTAATAGTATCATTAGGAACTGGAAGTAGAAAAGTAATAATCTTAATAGTCGTAGGTCTTGTATTATTATTTATATTAAAAAGAGAAGAAAAAATAGATATGGTAAGTATTACTAAAAAAGTACTAATTTTTATTATTGTTAGTCTTACTTTCGTTTATATAGCTAAAGTTCCAATGTTTTCAACAGTTTTTGAGAGATTTCAGATGTCTATAAATAGTATTACAGGGCAAGGAAAAGTAGATAATTCTACACAAACAAGAGCAACTTTTATTAAAGCAGGAATTGACCAATTTTTTAAAACGCCGATCTTAGGAATAGGGATAGGAAATTCTGGTTATATAACAGAACAAGCAACAGGGTGGTTCACATATTTACATAATAATTATGTGGAATTATTAGCAACAACTGGAATAATAGGATTTTGCTTGTACTATTCAGTATATTTTTATATTATATTTAATTGTGTAAAAATGCTAAAGAAAAAAAACAAATATACAAATATAGTATTGATAATATTTTTAATTAATATAATTTTAGAGTATGCAATGGTTTCTTATTATAGTAAAAGTACATATATATATATACTTTTAGGATTAATAATTGTAGAAAAAGCAAGAAAGGATTATTCAAATGAACAAAATAATTAAATATATAAAAAAACCATCAAATGTATTATTATATTTAATGAATAAAAATTTTTTCAAATGGATTCCAGATGAAAAATATATAACCATAAAATATAAATTAGAAATGAACCAAAAATTAAATTTGAAAGAACCAAAAACATTTAATGAAAAGTTACAATGGTTAAAATTATATGATAGAAACCCTGAATATACTAAAATGGTAGATAAATATGAAGCAAAAAAATATGTTGCAGACATTATAGGACAAGAATATATAATTCCAACACTAGGAGTATGGGACAAGTTTGAAGATATTGAATTCGACAAATTACCTAAGCAATTCGTATTAAAGCCTACACATACTTCAGGAAATGTTTTTATATGCAAAGATAAAGAAAAAATAAATTATAAACAATTAAGGAGAATGATAAATAAGTGGTTAAAAAGAAATTATTATTTAATACATAGAGAGTGGCCATATAAAAATGTAAAACCAAGAATAATTGCGGAAAAATATATGGGGACAGATGAACAAGAAGAATTAATAGATTATAAGTTTTTCTGCTTTAACGGAGAGCCACAATATATGTATATTTCAGAAGGCCTGTCAAATCATTCAACCGCGAAAATGAGCTTTGTTGACATGAAGTACAAATTTGCATTTAATAGAACTGACTATAAACCTTTTGAAAAGTTACCTTCTAAGCCAATCAATTTTGAAAAGATGAAAGAATTAGCAAAAGTATTAAGTAAAGGAGTACCATTTGTAAGAGTAGATTTTTATGAAATTAATACTAAAATATATTTTGGAGAATTAACTTTTTATCCAGGTTCTGGCTATATATCTTTTGAACCAGAAGAATGGAATAAAAAGTTAGGAGATATGTTAGAATTACCAGCAAAAAATGTAAGCGATTGAAAGGAATAAATATATGGAAGAAATAAAAATATTATGGACAGGTGGATGGGATTCAACATTTAGAGTGATTGAATTATCTAGAAAAAATGTGGTTATTCAACCAATATATGTATTAGATAGTGGGAGAAAAAGTACAGACTATGAATTAAAAGCAATTGACAAAATAATACAAGATTTAAATAAAAGAGATGAGACAAAAGCAAAAATTAATGCAATAAAAATTAGATATTCCAGAAAATAAGGAAATTACAGATGCATATAAAATAATAAATGCAAGAACTAGATTAGGTTCCCAACATGATTGGTTAGCAAGGTTAGCAGTTGAGTATAAAGGTATTGAAATTGGCACAGAGGCAGGAACTCCTGATACAAGCTAAATCTTATAGAATGTGAAGCACATAGAGAATTATTGATAGAAGGATTAAAAGAGGAAATATATAATGGAAGAAAAAATTATGAATAAAACTGTTATAATTGGAGTGTATTTTGGAAAATTTCCAGAATATTTTGATTTATGGTTAAAATCAGCTGAATACAATAGAAATGTAGATTTTCTTATTTTCACAGATCAAAAAATGAAAGTTAATATACAAAATATAAAATTTATAGAAATTACAATACAAGATATGGAAAAGTTAGCAAGTAATAAATTAGAAATTGAAATAAATTTAAAAAGGCCATATAAATGTTGCGATTATAAACCTGTTTATGGAATTATTTTTGAAGACTATATAAAAAAATATGAATTTTGGGGACATTGTGATTTTGATATGATATTTGGAGACATCCTAAGTTTTGTAACAGAAGAAATGTTAAACAAATACGATAAAATATTGCCATTAGGACATTTAAGCTTATATAGAAATACAACAGAAAATAATAATAGATATAAGATGAAAGGAAGTAAGACAGGAGATTATAAAGAAGTATTTTCTACAGACAAATCTTTTGCATTTGACGAAATAAGAGGAATTTACTCAATTTATAAAGAAAACAATTATCCTGTATATGATAAAAGAATTTTTGCTGACATTTCAATGATTTATAAAAGATTTAGATTGGCTTTAAAAGACAAGAATTATTATAATCAAGTGTTTTACTGGGAAAATGGGAAAGTATATAGGGCATATGAAGAAAATAAAGTAATAAAAAGAGAAGAATTCATTTATATACATTTTAAAAAGAGAAAAAATATGGAAGTTAAAACAGATAATATATTTGGAACAAATAGCTTTTACATAACTTATGATGGCTTTATAAAAAAAGAAATTGGATTACCTACTATTAATGATATAAGAAAATATAATAAAAATAGAGGAAAGTTTTTTGAGTTTTATGAATTAAAAAAATTTCAATGCAAAGAAATATTAAATAAAGTAATAGGGAGAATAAAAAATGAAAAAACAACTTAGTTTAAATTTAATAACTAACTTAATAGCAATGGTAATCTCTCTTGGAATAAATTATTTAATTACTCCATATGTAACAAAACAATTAGGAATAGGTGCATATAGTTATGTTACAATAATTACAAATATTATTTCGTTTTTTACAGTAATAACATATACATTAAATTCAATGGTCGGGAGATTCTATACTATTGCATACAATGAAAGTGAGAAAAAATCAAATCAATATATAAGTACTGCTTTCTTCTCCTGCATAGCTTTGGCTATAATACTTTTTCCAGTAATATTATTTATGACATTTAATTTAGATAAAATAATTATTATCGATAAGGAATTAAAAAAGGATGTGCAATTTGCCTTTTTTATTAGTTCAATGACATTTTTACTAAGTACAATATCATCAATAATGTTAACTGGTACATATGCTAAAAACAAATTAAATATAAATAATACAATAAATATAATTGCGAATTCTTTAAAGGGAATTGTTGTATTTACATTATTTTATTTATTTTCTGCAAAGATATGGTTTATAGGATTAGGAGGATTAGCACAGGCACTACTATCCATTATTTTAGGATATATATGTTTCAAACATTTTATACCTACTGTAAAGTTTAGAATTAAATTTTTTAAAAAGGAATATGCTAAAGAATTAATTTTAGCAGGATTATTTAACTCAGTAATTTTGTTAGGAAATAATTTAATGACACAAGTAGATTTGATTGTTGGTAATAGATTTATTTTTGATACTGAACTTTTAGGAAAATATTCTGTAGTATTACTTTTTTCAAACACAATTAGACAAATAGCGTCTGCATTATCTTCAGCGTTTAGCCCAACAACGATAAAGCTTTATGCACAGAAAAAATATGATGAATTGGTTAAATATACTAATAAAGCAGTTTCTATTTGTAGCACTATTTTGGGATGGCCTGTTAGTATAATTGCATCTTTACTAGTTGCATTTGTATTTGTATGGCTTAAGCAGGATTTTACGCAATATCAGTATCTATTTATTATTATGCTTATGAGTTTATTACCTAATATGGCAATTAGTCAGCTAAATGTGTTAAATCAAGCGATGAACAAATTAAAGGTACCAGCAATTGCTTCAATTATTGCAGGATTTTTAAATATAATTTTAGCAATTATATTTGTAAAAGTTTTTGAATGGGGAATATATGGAATTGCAATAGCATCTATAATCTCTTTAACATTAAGAAATCTAATTTTTGCTCCAATTTATGCATCAATAATTACAAACCAAAAATGCTATATATATTATAAGCCACTATTAAAATCAACTGGTGTATCGATAATAACATGCATTTTAGGAATATTGATTCAAAAAATATATTTAGTAAAAAGCTTAAGAGATATAATTATAGTTGCAATTATATTGTCTATTGAGTATTTAGGAATAACATATTGTATATTAAATAAAAATGAAAAAAATGAATTAAAAGGAACAATAAATGAAATATGGAAAAAGAAAAAATTAAAGAATTAGATTTTTTTAGAGCAATTGCTGCAGTATTAGTTTTACTATATCATTATACTACTAGATACAATATTTCTTTTGGACATATAAAAACACCTTACTATTTAGACGTGTCATTTGGATGTATGGGTGTAAGTATATTTTTTATACTGTGTGGATTCTTATCGATTCTGAAAATAAATACTCAAAAAAGTGCTAAAAAATTTTTAGTCAGAAGATTAATTAGATTATATCCAGCATATTTAATATCAATGTTTCTAACTTCATTAATAATTGCTTTAGCAGGAGAAGAATTTAACGACAGATGTGTCTCAATGAAAGATTGGTTTATTAATTTAACAATGGTACCAAGTTATTTTGGAGCAAGGCCTATTGATGGAGTTTATTGGACATTAGGGATAGAAATAATATTTTATGTATTAGTTGCAGTTATAATAACATTCAAAAAACAAAATAATATAGAAAAATTATCATTAATTTGGATTGTTGTTTCAGTAATTACAAATACATTATTAGTATATAATAAAAATTCAATCTTAAAAGCATTGAGAATATTGTGTATAACTGAATATTCTCAACTATTTATAATTGGGATAATAATGAAATTGCTTTATAAAAAAGAAAACACAAAATTAAGCTATATTATAATATTACTTTGCTTTATAAATCAATATATAGCTTTAGGAATAAATTATACAGTATTTGTTTTAATTTTTACGATTATTTTTTATATTATTATTGTAAAAAAAAATATGTATATCAGAAAAGGTTAATAATTATTTTATAGCATTTATTGCAAAAATATCATATCCACTATATTTAACTCATCAATTTATTGGATTTGTTATAATAAATAAGTTAGAAAAATTAGGATTTATTAATGAATTTTATATACTAATACCAATAGCTATTTCAATTGGAATTGCATATTTAATAAATAAAGCAGAATTATATATAAGAAATATTTTAAATAATAAATTAAAGATATAGGAAATAAAAAAGGAGATAAATTAAAATGCAAACATATCTAATCACCGGTGGAGCAGGTTTTATTGGCTCTAGTTTAAGTGAAGAATTAATTAAAGAAGGAAATAAAGTAGTTGCACTTGATAACTTTTGTGATTTCTATAATCCTACAATTAAAGAAAACAATGTTAAAGAATTAATTAAAAATTCTAATTTTAAATTATATAGAAATGACATTAGAGATAGAGCAACAGTTAAAAGAATTTTTGAAGAGAATAATATTGATATTGTAATGCATTTGGCAGCTATGGCGGGAGTTAGACCTTCTATAGAAAATCCTGTGCTTTACCAAGAAGTTAATTGCATGGGAACTCAAAATATATTGGAAGAAATGAAAGAACATAATGTAAAAAATTTAGTTATGGCATCATCAAGTAGCGTATATGGAAACTGCAAAGAAGTACCATTTAGAGAAGACATGGTAGTAGATTTTGCTATTAGCCCTTATGCTGCAACCAAAAAAGCAAATGAAGTTATGACACATGTATATCATAAATTATTTGATATGAATGTAATAATGCTAAGATTTTTTACTGTATATGGACCAAAACAAAGACCAGACTTAGCAATAAATAAATTTACAAGATTAATGTTAAATAATGAAGAAATACCAATGTTTGGAGATGGAACAACATCAAGAGATTATACATATATAGATGATATTGTTGATGGAATTATAAAATCATGTAATTATGTAGTGAACAACAAAAATGTGTATGCAATATTAAATTTAGGCAATTCTTCTCCAGTTTCTTTAAAGGAAATGATAAATACTATTGGACAGGTTGTTGGCGTAGAGCCAAAAATAAAACAGCTTCCAATGCAACCAGGAGATGTGGATAGAACTTTTGCAGATATATCAAAGGCAAAAGAATTAATAGGATATAATCCAAAGACCTCATTTAAAGAAGGTATTGAAAAGTTTGTAAAATGGTATAAAATAAATAAAGGTTTATATATTTAGGAGGATTTAAGTAAAAATGAAAATAGCAGTAGCTGGAACAGGATATGTAGGATTATCACTCGCGACATTGCTTAGTCAAAAAAATGAGGTAGTAGCATTAGATGTTATACCAGAAAAAGTAGATATGATTAATAAAAGAGTATCACCGATTAAAGATAATGAAATAGAGGAGTTTTTTAGGACAAAAAAATTAAATCTAAAAGCAACTTTAGACTATAAAGAAGCTTTTGCAGGAGCTAAATTTATTATTATTAGTACTCCTACAAATTATGACGAAACTAAAAATTATTTTGATACATCTTCTGTTGAAGATATTATTAAAAAAGTTAATAGTATGAATATAGATACAACTATGGTAGTTAAATCTACAATTCCTGTAGGTTTTATAAAATCTATGAAAGAAAAATATAATATAGATAATATAATGTTTAGTCCAGAATTTTTAAGAGAAGGGCATGCTTTATATGATAATTTATATCCTTCAAGAATTATAGTTGGAGAAAAGTCTGAAAGAGCTAAAGAATTTGCTTATCTCTTACAAGAAGGTAGCCTTAAAGAAAATATTGACATTAAATTTATGGATTCTACAGAAGCAGAAGCTGTAAAATTATTTGCTAATACATATTTGGCTTTAAGAGTTGCATATTTTAATGAATTAGATACTTATGCAGAAATGAAAGGACTTAATACAAAAGATATTATAGATGGAGTGTGTTTAGACCCTAGAATTGGTACACATTACAATAACCCTTCATTTGGATATGGAGGATATTGCCTACCAAAAGATACAAAGCAACTAAAAGCAAATTATCAAGATGTTCCAGAAAACTTAATAAGTGCAATAGTTGAAAGCAATAGAACGAGAAAAGATCATATAGCTGAAGTAATAATAAGCAAACAGCCAAAAGTCGTAGGAATATATAGATTAACAATGAAAAGTGGCTCTGATAATTTTAGGTCAAGTGCAATACAAGGAATTATGAAAAGAATTAAAGCAAAAGGTATTGAGGTTGTAGTATATGAGCCAACATTAAAAGAGGATGAGTTTTTTAATAGTAGAGTTATGCGTGATCTGGAAAAATTCAAGAAAATTTCTGATGTTATAGTAGCAAATAGAATGAGTGATGATATAGAAGATGTAAAAGAAAAAGTATATACAAGAGACTTATTTGCAAGAGATTAAAATATCACTCTACCCAATTAGGGACAGTCCCCAATTGTCCCGTTTGCCCAATTTGGGACAGCCCATAATCGGCTCTAATTTTTTCTTGTCGAATTTTGAAATATGGTTTTTCTTGAGATTATCAAATATTTGTATTAAAATAAAAATTGTAAGACCGTTTAGTGTGTTACAGTTTTTATTTTTCTTTAATATTTTTTTCTAAATGAAAAATACAAAAACATTATCACCAAAGTTAGATGTAGTACTTTAAGCATTATTTGGAGAGGTAGGAAATGAAAGTATAACAAAAGGATTCTTAGAAACAATATTGGATAGGAAAATAGAGAGTATAGATTTAAGCAAAAATCCAATATTGAGAAGAGAATTTAAAGATGATAAGCTAGGAGTTTTAGATATAATAGCAAAATTAGATGAAAATAAAATTTGTCACTTTTGGGACATACCTTTAAACTAGTTTTGTGTTTTCCAATGGTAACAACAATACAAAATTTAACAGATAAGAAATCTATTTACTATAATTTGACCGATACCGTTACATTGATATTCTGGCTTAACACAGATGTCTGATAATATACAAACTACTGAATAATCGCCAACTACTCTTCCCATTCCTGCGAGTTTTCCACCTATTAAAACCTTAATCATATACATAGTATTATTTAATGCTTTCTCCACTTGCGATCTTGTATAAGTATTCCATCCTACCGATTCGACCATTTCAAGAAATTCATCAATATTTATATTATATTCTATTTGTATGTCAGTCAATTGTTTTAGATAGATATTTCTAATACCTCTTTTAAATGTTTTCGTATTTTTGTGTTCAAAATTGTCTTTAATGAAATTAGTTATAGAATAAATATTATCAGGATGAATTGTACTTGCTGCATATTTATAACCTAAGCAGGAACAATATTTATCAAGTTTACTTAACATTTGGTATTGTAACCCATGACCAACATATTTGGGATTTACAAACATAGGTCCATACTCTGCAACTTCTTTATAATCTAAAGTAAGTTCCAATTTTAATAAAGACTTTTCATCTGATGGAATTAACATCATTGAGCATATAGGCTCTTCGTTTAAATAGTAAATCCATATTTTAGAATCGCTATTTATCAACTTTATTAAATCATCTTTAGACAAATCTCCAAGCCATTCTGGATATTCCATTTGCTTTTTTACTTTTTCCCTAAAATCAATGTACTCATCTAAATTAATATTTTCATTAATACAGTTTAATTCATTTAGATTCAAATTAATCACCTCTAAATAATTATACATTTTTTTGAGTATTTTTGCTATACCCAATTATGGACAGCCCAAAATTTAACTTAAAAAATATATAAAAAACACCTTGCCAAAGAAAAGATTTATAGTTATACTATAATTATATGGCACAAAAATACCAAGGAGGAAATTATGGAAGAATTAGATTTAAAAGAACTATTTTTAATGTTTTGGAACAAAAAGTTGGAAATTATACTAATAACACTTTTGTTCATAGTTATAGGTGTTGTGTATTCATATTTTTATATTGTACCAGAATATACGTCAGCTACAACTTTAGTTTTAGCACAAAGCTCATCAACAGCGCAAAATAGTGAAGGAGCAATTAGTGCATCAGATTTAACAATGAACTCAAAACTTGTTTCTACATATAGCGAATTAATTAAAAGAAATGTAGTATTAGGACAAGTAGCAACAAATTTAAATATACCAGAAGCACAGATACAAGACATGAAAGGAAAAATAAAAGTAAGTGCTGTTAAAAACACAGAAATTATAGAAATATCTGTAGCAAATAAAGATCCTAATCAAGCAGCTTTAATAGCAAATGAAATTGCCAAAGTTTTTAGTGAAAAAATAGTAGAAATATATAATATAAGTAATGTATATGTGTTAGATAGAGCAGAGGCAAATGCTATACCAAGTAATATAAACCATACTAAAGATACTGCTGTCTTTGCATTTATAGGTTTAGTAGTAGCTGCAGTATATGTATTAATAGCAACTATGCTAGATAATACAATAAAAACAGAACAAGATGTAGAAAATGCTACAGGATTACTTATATTAAGTTCAATACCAAATTATGATATAGAATTAAAAAACAAAAGAGGAAAATAGTAACACTCAAAAGAGAAAGGAATGAATGAAAAATGAAAAAGGAATTAATAGCACAAAGAAGTCCAAAATCACCAATAGCGGAAACTTTTAGAACTCTAAGAACAAATATACAGTTTATGAATTCACAAAAGGATTTAAAAACAATATTAGTAACTTCTACAATGCCTGGAGAAGGTAAAAGTTGGATATCGTCTAATTTGGCAATTACTTTTGCACAAGCAGGTAAAAAAGTTGTAATAATAGATGCTGATATGAGAAAAGGCAGATTAGGAACAATGTTTTCTATGCCATCTACGCCAGGATTATCAAATTATTTATCTGGCATAGATGAAAGAGGTAAAGAAATTGATATATTAAAATATGTAAAAGCAACAGAGATAGAAAACTTATATTTAATACCAGCAGGCAATATTCCACCAAATCCTTCAGAATTATTAGCTTCTGAAAAAACAATAGAAATGTTGGAAAAACTAAAAAATGTTTTTGATATTATAGTATTAGATGGAACACCAGCTTTGTTAGTTACAGATGCATTAATATTAGCAAGGCTTGCAGATACTACAATGATTGTAACAGCATATAAATCTACCAAAAAAGATGATTTAGCAAAAGTAAAAAAATCAATAGAAAATGTAGGTGGCAAAATTGCTGGTGTAATAATAAATAAAATTCCTGTTAAGCCAGAAGAGTATAAATCAACATATTACTATGGCACATCAACAGCAGTAGAACCAGCCCCTAAAAGAAAATATCATAGAGACGAATATGTATTTAAAACAGATGAAGTTATGAAGGAAGAAAAAAAACGAGAAATAACAGACCAATTAAATGAATTTTTAAACAAAAAATAGGAGTATAAAATGATTGATGTACATTCACACATTATTCCAAATGTAGACGATGGTGCTAGAAGCGTTGAGGAAACATTTAACATTCTAAAAGAGGCAAAAGTAGTAGGGTTTACAGATGTTATATTAACTTCACACTTTCTTTTAAATTATTATGAAACAGATGCACAAGAATTAATATTTTGGAAAGATAAGTTACAAGAGGTGCTTGATCAAAGGGGACCAAACATAAAACTACATTCAGGTATGGAAATATATATATCTAACCAAATGGAAGAGTTAATGCAAAAAAATAAATTGTTAACACTTGCCAATAGTAGATATATGTTAATAGAATTGCCTCTTGCTTCTAATGTTCAATATTTAGACTATGTTATATATTATTTAGAGGCAAAAGGAATTAAAACAATAATAGCACATCCAGAAAGATATAAATGTGTGCAAAAAGATCCTAGTATAGTAGAAGAATATATAGAAAAAGGTTGTTTAATGCAATGCAATTATGGGAGTATTGTAAATTTATATGGTAATGAAGCGGAAAAAACTATAAAAACTTTATTAAAGAAAAATCAAGTGCACTTTTTAGGAAGTGATGTACATAGAGAAAAGGGAACATATCTAATTATACCAGAGACTATAAAAAAAATAAAAAAAATAGTTGGAGAAAGCAAATTACAAGAGCTAACAACAATAAATCCACAAAAAATATTAAAAAATGAAGAATGGGAATAGAGATATTAACAATTTGGAAAGGAATGTTAATAAACATGAGGAAAATTAAAATATTAAGTATTATAATTACTGTAACAATTATTTTTTCCACATATGTTAAAGCACTATCAGAAAAAATAGAAAACGAAGAAACAAATTCAATAACAAATACAATAAATGAAAATGAGCCAATAGAAGAACCCCCTGCTGAAGAAAACCAAACTAATGTAGAACCAGAAAACAATGATTATGAGCCTAGTTATCCAAGTTATAATCCACCACAATATCAAGAGAAAAAGTCTGAAAATGCAGATTTAAGGGTACTTAAAATAGAAAATATGGAACCAGAATTTAGCAAAGATGTTACAGAATATTATTTAACTGTAGACTTAGAAACAGACAAAATAAATATAGAAGCATATTCAGATAGTGAAAAAGCAAGTGTAGATATTCAAGGAAACAATGACTTACAAGAAGGAGAAAATAAAATAGAGGTAGTTGTTACAGCAGAGGCTGGTAATCAAAAGACATATTATATATATGTAACAAAAATAGATAATGCTAAAATGGCAAATGCAAATTTAAAAACTTTAGAAGTAGAAAATTTTAGTATATATCCAGATTTTAAGAGAAATATATACAACTATAATTTAACAATAAATAAAGATATAAAAAAATTAAATATTACAGCAAAGCCTGAAAATGAAAAAAGTAAAATAGAAATTATAGGGAATGAAAACTTAAAAGAAGGGGATAATTTTATAAAGGTCATAGTAACAGCAGAGGATGGTAAAACTACAAAAACATATAAAATAAGTGCATATATATCCTTAAAGGATGTACAAATAAAGCAAGAAGATAAAACACCAGCTATAATAATATTAGGAATATTGAGTGTTTGTATAATAATTGTAGCAATATGTATAATAAAAAAGAATAAAAAATAGAAGTACTGAAAGGAGAAACAATATGTTAAAAATGTACAATACAGATGTGCAGACTAATATAACAGAAGAGACCAAAGACTTTAAAAAGGGAAATTGGATAAACATGGTTTCTCCGACAGAAGACGAAATAAAGATGGTATGTTCAAAATTAGAGATACAAGAGGATTTTATAAGATATTCATTAGATGAAGAAGAAAAAGCTAGAATAGACATAGAAGAGGATGATAATACAATTTTATATATAATTGATATTCCAACTATTGAGAAAGAGAGAGACAAAAAAGTTTATGTAACAATGCCAATAGGAATTATTTTTGTAAGAGATGATTATATAATAACAGTGTCGCAAAAAAGCAATGAAATTATAGAAAGCTTAAAAATAGAGCAAATTATAACATACAAAAAAAGTAGATTATTGCTACAGATTTTTTATGCAAATGCAAGAAGATTCTTAAGCTTATTATATAAAATTAATAAAGAGATAGAAAGCACAGAGAACAAACTAAAAGATTCTTTACAAAATAAAGAATTATTAAAAATGCTAGATTTAGAAAAAAGTTTAGTTTATTTTACTACATCATTAAAATCAAATGAAGTAGTAATGGAGAAAACCACAAGAGGAAAAATAATAAAATTATATGAAGAAGATGAAGATGTTTTAGAAGATGCAATTATAGAAAACAAACAAGCTATTGAAATGGTAAAAATATATAGTGATATTTTAAATGGTACAATGGATACTTATGCTTCTATCATTTCCAATAATTTAAATGCAGTAATGAAAATATTAACTTCTGTTACATTTATACTTGCTATTCCAACATTAATTGCAAGTGTATGGGGAATGAATGTAGAGCTTCCTTTTCAAAGAAGTCCACTAGGGTTTGCAATTATAACAGTAATTTCAGTAATATTATGTGTAATAGCAACAATTTGGTTAAAAAGAAAACATATGCTAAATTAATATTGAGATATAAGGGGCGATAATGTTCTAAAGACTATAAAACATTGCCGTCCCTTTGACATGTACTGGAAGATGTTGTATAATTGTTTTTAGGTTTATTATTCAAGGAGGATTAAAATGTTAAATGCAGTAGGAGTAACAATTAGATTTGGTAAAAGAACATTGTTTGAAGATGTAAATATAAAGTTTAATAAAGGATGTTGTTATGGAATAATTGGAGCTAATGGTTCAGGAAAGTCAACATTTTTAAAGGTGCTATCAGGAGAAATAGAGCCAAGTAAAGGAGAAGTAACTAAAGAAAAAACAGAGAGATTATCTGTTTTAAAACAAGACCACTTTGCTTATGAAGATTTTACAGTTATAGACACAGTTATAATGGGAAATGAAGAATTATATAAAATAAGACAGGAAAAAGATGCAATTTATGCAAAACCAGATTTTTCAGAAGAAGATGGAATGAAGGCTGCAAAGCTTGAAGAAAGATTTGCTGAATTAGATGGATGGAATTCAGAAGCAGATGCCAGCCAATTGTTAAATGAATTAGGAATAGGGACAGAAAACCATTATAAACAAATGTCTGAATTAGAAGGTAAAGAAAAGGTAAAGGTGCTTCTAGCACAAGCACTATTTGGAAATCCAGATATCCTATTATTGGATGAGCCTACCAATGACTTGGATTTAAAAACAATAAACTGGTTAGAGGAATTTTTAATTAATTTTGAAAATACAGTAATAGTGGTATCACATGATAGGTACTTTTTAAATAAAGTATGCACACATATTGCAGATGTAGATTTTGGAAAGATAAAAGTATACCCAGGAAACTATGATTTTTGGTATGAATCTAGCCAACTAGCTCTAAAACAGATGAAGGATGCAAATAAAAAGAAAGAAGAAAAAATAAAAGAATTACAAGCATTTATTGCTAGATTTAGTGCAAATGCTTCTAAATCTAAACAAGCAACTTCTAGAAAAAAATCATTAGAAAAAATAGAATTAGATGAAATAAAACCATCAAATAGAAGATATCCATATATAGATTTTAAACCAGATAGAGAACCAGGAAAAGAAATTTTACAGGTAAAGAATATCTCTAAAACAATAAATGGAGAAAAAATATTAAATAATATTTCATTCACAGTAAAGGCAGGGGATAAAATTGCATTTTTAGCAGATAATGAAAATGCAAAAACAGTGTTATTCCAAATAATTGCAGGAGAATTGCAGCCAGATGAAGGAAGCCTAATTTGGGGAACGACAATTACACAAAGCTATTTCCCAAAAGATAATAATTACTTGTTTGATGTGGATTTAAACATAACAGATTGGTTAAGACAATATTCAAAAGATCCAGATGAAACATATGTTAGAAGCTTTTTAGGAAGAATGTTATTCTCTGGAGAAGAAGCACTAAAAAAGGTTGCGGTATTATCAGGAGGAGAAAAGGTAAGATGTGTGCTTTCAAAAATGATGCTATCAGGAGCCAACTTTTTAATAATGGATGAGCCAACAAATCATTTAGATATGGAAAGCATAACAGCATTAAATGAAGGAATGACTAAATTTAAAGGAAATATGCTATTTACATCTCATGACCATCAATTAATGCAAACAGTAGCAAACAGAATAATAGATATTAAAGAAGACAAAATAATAGATAGAGAAGTAACATATAATGAATATTTAGGAATAGAATAAAAGATTATAGAATTTCTCTTGTCAAAATAAATTAAAAAGTATATAATTAAATAGTAGAGAGTTTTAGCCATTGTATGGAGGGTAAAACCAATGAAAGCCTATGAACCTTGTCAGGTCCGGAAGGAAGCAGCAATAAGTAGATACTTTTGTGTGGTGTTTATCTTCCATAGAATGGCTAAAATTCTAAAGGAAAAAATAAGTAACCTAAAATTTAGGAGGGAAAATATGACCTATATTGCACTATATAGAAAATTTAGACCATTAAAATTTGAAGATATAGTAGGACAGGAACATATTACAAAAACATTAAAAAATCAAATAATATCAAATAGAGTAGGACATGCATATTTATTTAATGGAACAAGGGGGACAGGTAAGACTTCCGCAGCAAAAGTTTTAGCAAGAGCAATAAACTGCTTAAATCCTAAAGATGGAGAGCCTTGCAATGAATGTGAAATTTGTAAAGCTGCATTATCAGGAGCTTTAACAGATATTGTGGAAATGGATGCAGCTTCTAACAATAGTGTTGATGATATAAGAATTATAAGGGATGAAGTAAATTTTTTGCCAACACTTGCAAAATATAGGGTATATATAATAGATGAGGTCCATATGTTATCAACAGGTGCATTTAATGCTTTACTAAAAACATTAGAAGAACCACCTGAACATGTTAAGTTTATTTTAGCAACAACAGAGCCACAAAAATTGCCAGCTACAATACTTTCAAGATGTCAAAGATTTGACTTTAAAAAAATATCAAATGAAAATATAAGTAAAAGGTTACAGTACATATGTGACGAAAGCAAAATAGAAATAACAAAAGAAGCATTGCAAATTATAGCTGTATTGTCAGAAGGAGCAATGAGAGATGCTTTAAGCATATTAGAAAGATGCTTACAAGAAGGAAATGACAAAATTGATGAAGAATTAGTAAAAGAATTGGTGGGAATTCCAAAATTAGAATTTATAAATGAGATTGTAAAATCCATTATAGAATATGATGTTGATAATGCATTAAAAGTAGTAAATGAACTACTAAAACAAGGAAAAGATATAAATAATTTAATTTGGGAAATGATAAAATATGTTAAAGATATTTTAGTATATAAAACCAGTGAAAATTTAGAAATATATAGTAAAGCAGAAATAGAGCAAATAAAGGAATTAGCTAATAAAATTTCAAAGGAAAGACTATTGCAAATAATATATGACTTATCAAATTTGCAAAATGATATAAAATGGTCATCACAAAAAGGGCTAATGTTCCAAGTGGAAATTATTAAATTATGTAATAATGAGCAAAACTCTCAAACTGTAACAGGTCTTGAAGAAATAAATACAAGACTACAAAAAATAGAAGAGCAAATGAAAAATGGTGTAAAAACAGTATCAGAACCAGTGAAAAAAATTGAACAAATAACTAAAAAAGAAGAAACACCAAAAAAAATAATTAATGGTAAAGAAGGAAAATCAAAAGAAAAATGGCCAAATATATTGAATAATTTAAAAGAATCAGGTAAAATACTTTTATATACTAATTTAATCAATGCAACGCCAGTAGAACTAAATGATTTAGTAATAGGAATAGAGTTTAAAAATGGAGTAACACCATTTATAAAAAGTATAATAGAAAAACCAGAAAATATGGCAGAATTAGAAAAGGCAGTTTCAATAGAATATGGCAAAGAAATGAAAATAAAAATAATAGATGGTAAAACTGAAAAAGTTAATAAAGTGCCAGATAATCCAATGGCGAATTTACCAACAGATTTAGATATACCAATTAATATTATAGAAGAATAAGGAAAGGAATGATTGCTAATATGTCAAAAAGAGGAGGCTTCCCAGGTATGGGTGGATTCGGAGGAATGAATATAAATCAATTAATGAAAGAAGCTAAAAAAATGCAGGCAGATATGGAAAAATCACAAGAAGAGTTAGCAAGCAAAGAATTTGACTCAACAGCCGGTGGAGGAGCAGTTTATGTTAAAGTATCTGGAAATAAAGAAATTAAAGAAATAAAAATAAAAAAAGAAGTAGTAGATCCAGAGGATGTAGAAATGCTACAAGATTTAATTTTAACTTGTGCAAATGAAGCTTTAAGAAAAGTAGATGCAGCACAAGCTGAAAGCTTAGGAAAATACAACATACCAGGAATGATGTAAAAGCGAGAGGAACAAAGTATGTCATATTATTCACCATCAATAGAAAAATTAATACAAGCATTTGAAAAATTACCAAGTATAGGAAGTAAAACAGCGGCAAGACTTGCATTTCATATATTAGATGCTACAGAAGAAGAAACAAATGAATTTGTTTCTGCAATATTAAAAGCAAAACAAAATTTAAAATATTGTTCAAAATGTTACAATATATCAGATACAGATCCATGCCCAATTTGTAGTAGCCCCAAAAGGGATGCTTCATCTATTTGCGTAGTAGAAGATGTAAGAGATGTAGTGGCAATGGAAAGAACACATGAGTTTAAAGGTGTTTATCATGTATTACATGGAAGCATCTCTCCTATGAATGGAATTGGACCAGATGATATAAAAATAAAAGAATTACTTTCAAGATTAATGGATGGAACAGTAAAAGAAATAATATTAGCAACAAATCCAAGAGTAGAAGGTGAGGCTACAGCTGTATATATTTCTAAACTTGTAAAGCCTATGGGAATAAAAGTGACAAGAATAGCCCATGGAATTCCAGTAGGCGGAGATTTAGAATATACAGATGAAATAACATTAAGTAAAGCACTAGAAGGAAGAAGAGAAATTTAACTTATGATAAATTATGATAAAGGAGGAAAAAATATGGAAGAAAAAGAAACCAAAAAGACCCTAAAGCAAGTGAAGAAATTAAGAAGAAAAATAAAAAACTTAAGGGAAAGACTAAACACTATGCTCGGAGCAGAGCAACTTAGCAAGAGGGAATTAGTAGAAACGAGAATAAAGGAGTGGATTAAAAATGAGAGAAAAAATGAACTTGACAGACCAAATGAATCAATGTAATTCTGATTTCAAAATGCTTCAAAAGAGAATAGCAGAAAAAATAAAAGTAATAAAGAGCAAGCAAAGAGATGTAGATAGAGGTAAGTATTCGCCTGCAGTAACAGAGAGTTTACAAGGACAAATTAAAGCTTATGAGGCAGCATTGCAGAAAGATCAGGAAAAAATGGATGAAGTAGAATATACATCACTTGCATGTCAATATATTCTTTGGGAAGGTGAAATACAAAAAAGAGGAGCTAATCTTCCAGCTCCAAAAAAATTGTCAATATTTAATCCACTAAGGAGATTTAACAATGAAGATAGCATACCAGAGGGAGCAATGGAAGAAATCTTAGATAGGATGATAGAATTGAAATTGTTATTAACAATAGAGACAAAAGAAAGAGAGTTAATAGCAGCAGAAGAAAGCGAACAAGGAACTATAGTTAGTGGTGAGAGAGAAGACGAAATATTTCACGAAGCAATAGAACAAACATTAAATGAAACAACATATGAAGAAGAAAAAGCTGTTGCATTAGGTGATATAGATAGAATGAGAGGATATAAAAAGGCGGAAACATATGATATAAGAGAAAGATTAGAAAAATTAGCAGCAGAAAGAGGAAGACCGGAAGTATCATACACTCAAGAATTAAAGGAAAGAAGTGACGACGAACAAGAAAGATAATATTATGTACTTAAAAGGGCAAAATTATCTCCTAGAGCAGTAAAAAATGCTGCTAATATAGTCAATTCTTCTTTAGAAAAATCTTGACTAAAAGCAATTGCAATACTTGCAGCAAGAAGAACAAGTTCACAAGGAGTAAGATCAAATAAACACATAAAAACACACCTCAATAAATATTATGAGGTGTGTTTATTAGTTATAAGTTTTCTACAATAATTTCACAAATTTGTTTAGTAGAATTTGGCTTTGCTAATAATTTTATATTCTTTTTCATTTCATCCAATTTGTCTGGAGAATTAAATATTTGAGAAAGTACTACTTCTGGATTATCATCTTTTCTAATCCAAATTCCAACTTTGCTTTTTTCTAAAAATAACGCATTCTCTTCTTCTTGCCCTGGAAGAGGGTTAATAACTATAATTGGAAGCCCAGAGACTAAACTTTCAGTTGTTGTAAGACCTCCAGGTTTTGTAACAACAACATTAGCAATACTCATTAATTCAGGTACTTTATCTGTAAAAGGTAATACTCTTACTCTAGATTCTACTCCCATATTTGTAGCAACTTCCTCAAAGGCTAATTTCATTTTTTCATTTTTACCAGCAATGGCAATAATCTGATAATTGTTAGCAACAGTTATTAAATCCCTTAGTACTTGTACAGTTCTGTCTTTTCCTAAGCCAAATTCACCGCCACCAAACATTAAAGCTACTTTTTTTGTTTTATCTAAATTAAACATTTCAAAAATTTTATCTTTATCAAATGTTTGCAAAAATCTATTAGAAAAAGGAATGCCTGTTACATATATTTTAGATGAAGGAATATTATGTTTTAATAAGGAATCCTTCATATGTTCATTAGAAACAAAAAATAAATCTGTATATTCATGTCCCACTATCCATTGTTCATGGATTTCAAAATCTGTTAAAATTGTTGCTGATTTACAGTTTAATTCACCTTTTCTTTTTAAGTAGCTTACCATTTGACTACTAAAAGGATGTGTAGAAAGTATAAAATCTGGGTTTAATTCATTAATTAATTTAGCAAGTTTCTTTGCCATCAATTTATTGCTGCCTTTACTGATTTCAGAAAGAAGACCTTTTTGAGAATGATAATAAACTTCCTTCCAAAGTTTTGGAGCTTTTTTTGCCATTTCTTTATAGGCACTTGTAGTTAACTTTTCTAAAATAATATTAATATATTTCATACAGTCAACCAATTCTGTTTTAATATCTGGATAATTTTCATTTAAGTAATTGTTTATAGATTTGGCAGCAGAAAGATGTCCACCACCATAAGAAGCATAAAAAATTAAAATTTTTTTCATAAGTTATCCCCTTTCACTAAAATTTTAACACAACTAATAAAAAAAATAAATAAAATGGAATAATTTATAAAAAATAATACAAAATATTAGAAAGTAAATTTTTAGATTTGCGTATAAGCAGCATTATGAAATTTTAAAGAAGGGACCAGGACAAGTGAAAAAAACGATAAAACTTATATTATTAATGTTAATTCTATTATTTGAAGTAATGACATATATTAAAGCCAAATCTGTGCAAGCAGCAAGCCAAGGTAGCAACATTTCCGATGTACAACTACTAGCAAGAGCAATAAATGGAGAGGCAAGAGGCGAAAGTTATGAAGGACAAGTAGCGGTTGGAGCAGTTATATTAAATAGAGTAAAGCATTCGAGTTTTCCTAATACCATAGCGGGTGTAATATATCAACCAGGAGCATTTACAGCAGTTTCAGATGGACAAATAAATGTAGCAATAGATGAAAGTTCTACTGTTGTAAAAGCTGCAAGGGATGCACTAAATGGTTGGGATCCAACGGGCGGAGCGATATATTATTTTAATCCCAATACTGCTACTAATAAATGGATATGGTCAAGACCATATATAAAAACAATTGGAAAACATAGATTTTGTAAATAGAAAGGATGATTTTTTTGAGTAATGTAAAAGAAAAAATATATGATTGGAAAAATAGATTAAAAGATAGACATATGCTGTCATTGGTTGTAACATTAATTGTAATTATTGTTGCTTTAGGCTTATACATTTATAAAAAACAAACAGAGTATAGACAAGCATCAGAAAATCAATATAATATGGCATTTTACGAATTGGTTGACTATGTGCAAAATGTTGAAACATATTTGGCAAAATCTTTAATTTCTAGTACTCCACAACATGGAGCAGAAACATTAACAAATGTGTGGAGAGAAGCAAATTTAGCACAAGTATATTTATCTAGATTGCCAATAGAAAGTGTAGAGTTAGAAAATACATCTAAATTTTTGAATCAAGTAAGTGATTATAGTTATTCTCTATCAAGGAAAAATATATATAATGAAAAATTGACTCAAGAGGATTTAGATAATTTAAAGCAATTACATGATTATAGTGTACAATTAGAGAATACGTTAAATCAATTATCAAATGATTTAAATGGTGGAAGAATAAGTTGGGGAGAATTAACTAAAAAAGGAACAGTTGCATTTGCACAACAAGTAAGCAATATATCAAAGGATAGTTTTAGCAATTTAGAGGAAAATTTCCATGAATATTCGGGATTAATATATGATGGAGCATTTTCAGAGCATATGACAAGTGAAAATAAAAAAGGTCTAACAGGAGAAAATATAGATGAGGAGACGGCAAAAAATAAGGCAAAACGATTTATAGGTGAGGACAAAATAGAAGAAATAACTTCAAATGGAAAATCTGAAAATACAGATATAATAGCATATGATTTTACAGTTAAATTAAAAAATGATAAAGAAAATAAGGCATATATTTCAATTTCAGAAAAGGGTGGACATGTGGTATTTATGAACTATAACAGAGAAGTAAAAGCTGAAACTATATCTCAGGAAAAGGCAGATGAGTTTGGCAAAAAATTCTTAGAAGAAAAAGGCTTTAAAAATATGGTAGAAACCTATTATTTAAAAGAAAGTGGAATTGTAACAATTAATTATGCTTATGAGCAAGATAAAGTAACGATATATCCAGATTTAGTAAAACTAAAAGTAGCTTTAGATAATGGAGAGATATTAGGAATAGAAACAAAAGGATATCTAAATTCTCATGAACAAAGAACAATAGGAGAAATAAAAATAAGTAAAGAAAAAGCAAAAGAAAATTTAAATCCTAAATTGCAAATTGAAAGCGAAAAATTAGCCATAATCCCTACAAAGTGGCAGACAGAGATATTGTGTTGGGAATTTAAAGGAAATGTAGATAATACGGATTTTTTAGTATATATAAATGCATCTACAGGTAAAGAAGAGGACATATTAGTTATAGTAAATACACCAAATGGAACTTTAACACATTAATGACAAAAAATACGAAAATAATTTTAAAAGAAATGAACAAACTAATAGTATAAAAAAATATAAATATATTTTTTTAGAAAAATCTGTTAGGAGGTAATAAAAATGTCAAATAACAGAACTATAATTTCAGATAAATTAAGAGAAGAAATAGCAAAAGAATTAGGAGTATATGATAAAGTAAAACAAGATGGTGGATGGGGTAATGTATCTTCTAAAACCTGTGGAAGTATAGTAAAAAAAGCAATAGAAATAGCAAATAGAACAGCAGAATAAAAAATCAAATTAGACTGTCGATAGAATCGGCAGTCCTTCTTTATGTTGCGTAGGAAAAATCAATAAATTTACTCTGTTCAGAAGAATGAAAACAGTTGCTAATTAAATAATTATAGCATATAATATCTACAATAAAATATAATTATTCAAGAAGAGAGGTTGAAAAATAATTATTATGATTAATATAACAGTAGGAGATATTGAAAAGGTAACAGAGGGAAAACTTATATATGGTGAAAGAAATATAATATGCGAAAACTTTTGTAGAGACAGCAGAGAAATAGAGCCGGGAGATACATATATTGGAATAAAAGGCGAAAGAGTAGATGGCAACACATTTTATGAAGAAGCATTAAAGAAGGGAGCAACATGCTTAATATTAGAAAATGTAAACATACCTGATGAAGTATTAAAAAAATATTCTCATTTTGCAATTATAATAGTAGAAAACACAATAGAAGCACTACAAAAAATAGCAAACTACAAGAGAAACTTATATAAAATACCAGTGATAGCTATAACAGGAAGTGTTGGTAAAACGAGCACAAAAGATATAGTAGCAGAAGTTGTATCTGAAAAATATAAAGTATTAAAAACACAAGGAAACCTAAATAATCATATAGGATTACCATTAACTATTTTAAATTTAAGAGACCATGAAGCAATGGTTGTAGAATTAGGAATGAGCCACTTAGGAGAGATAAGTACGATTGCTAAAATAGCAAAGCCAACTATTGCAATAATAACAAATGTAGGAACAGCACATATAGGAAATTTGGGCTCAAGAGAAAATATATTAAAAGCTAAAATGGAAATATTAGATGGATTGCAAGAAGGAGGAACACTAATAATTAATAATGACAATGATTTATTACATAAATGGAACTTAGAACATAGAGAAAATATAAATGTTATTACATATGGCATACAAAACGAGAGTGATGTAATGGCATACAATATTGCCCAAGACGAAGATGGAAGCAATTATAATACTAAAATCCAAGATAGAGAATATAATGTAAAAGTAAAAATAGGCGGAGAGCATTTTGTATATAATAGTTTGTGTGCAATTGCAGTTGGGCTAAAACTAGGAATTACAATGGAGAAAATATTAGAAGGAATATTAAACTTTAAGCTTACAGAAAAAAGAATGGAAATATCTACAAATAAAAAAGGAATATTAATAATTAATGATTGTTACAATGCAAATTATGATTCTATGAAAGCTGCAATAGAATATTTAGGAAAATTATCTAATAAAAGAAAAATAGCAGTTTTAGGTGATATGCTTGAACTTGGCTCTTACTCGAAAGAGTTACATGAAAAGGTAGGAGAAGAAGTAAATAAAAATAATATAGATATACTAATAACAGTTGGTAAAGAAGCAAAAAATATAAGCAAAATTGCCAAAAGAACGGTAAAAGAAGTATATACCTTTGAAAACAATGAGCAAGTAAAAGAGCTATTAGGAAGTCTTTTAAAAAAAGGAGACGCTGTACTTGTAAAAGCATCAAATGGAATGAAGTTTAGCGAAATTTGTGGGACAATTGGGGACAGTCCCTAATTGGGAAAACGGGACAAATGGGGACAGTCCCTAATTGGGAAAGAAGGAGAGAGTAATGAATTTAGGTGTTATAATGGGAGGAATGTCTACTGAACACAATGTTTCAATTGTTTCAGGAACATCTATAATAAAAAATTTGAATAAAGAAAAATATAATATTTTTCCAATATACATAGATTTAGAAGGAAGATGGTATAAGTATACAAGGCCATTAGAAGAAATAGAGGTATTACAAGTAGGTGAAGAACCAAAAGAATTAGAAAAGATAGATAATGAAATTGAATATTTAAGAAAGATGGATGTTGTATTTCCAGCATTACATGGATTATATGGAGAAGATGGTACAATACAAGGCTTATTAGAATTACTTAAAATAAAATATGTTGGTTGTAAGGTTTTAGCTTCATCTGTTTCTATGGATAAAGTATATACAAAAGTGCTTTTCGAAAAGGCAGGAATTCCGCAAGCAAATTATATTTATATAAAAGCTTGTAACAATACATACACATTTGTAGATAAGCAGTTTAATGAACAAAAATTAGAGTTAGAAGAAATCAGCGAAAAGGTAGAAAAACAATTAGGATATCCTGTATTTGTTAAGCCTTCTAACTCTGGTTCATCTGTTGGAATAAATAAGGCAAAAAATAGCGAAGAATTAAAACAAGCTATTATGTATGCTGAAAAATATGATACTAAAATATTAATAGAAGAAGAGATAAAAGGACGAGAAATAGAATGTGCTGTTTTAGAGGATGAGGAGGTAAAAGCTTCAACTGTTGGAGAAATACTTCCAGCAGACGAATTTTACACATTTGATGCTAAATATAAGAATCAAGCATCAAGAACAGTAATTCCAGCAGAATTAGAACAAGACAAAATAGAAGAAACAAGAAATATGGCAATAAAAGCTTTTAAAGCTGTTGACGGAAGCGGATTAGCAAGAGTTGACTTTTTTATAAAAAAAGCAGATAACAAAGTATATATAAACGAAATAAACACAATGCCAGGCTTTACAAAAATAAGTATGTATCCAAAATTATGGGAAAAATGTGGAATACAATATTCAGATTTACTAGATAAGTTGATTGAAAGTGCAAAAAAATAAAATATATTAAATAGGAAAAGATGAAAAATGGAATTATTAGAGGAGATAAATAACAGAATAAAAAACACATTATCAGAAAAAAGATATTTCCATTCTGTTTGTACAATGAACAGAATGGAAATATTAGCTAAAATATATAATGTTGATGTAGAAAAGGCAAAGTTAGTAGGCATAATACATGATATAGCAAAAGAAATGACTGCAAAAGAGGCATTTGAATATGTGAAAAAGTATAATTTGAAAATTGATGAAATAGAAGAAAAGTGCCCAAGGTTATTACATGCAAAAATAGGTGCACATATTGCAAAAGTCGAATATAATTTTATAGATGAGATGTGTACTGCTATAGCAGTACATACAACAGCAAAAGCGAACATGAGTATAATGGACAAGATATTATTTATGGCAGATTCAACAGGAGAGGACAGAAAATGGCCAGATGTGCCATATGTACGAGAATTAGCTGAAAAAGACATAGATGCTGCAATTTTATATATGTTAGATTTAAATATTAAAGATATGATAGATGCAAAAGAATTAATACATCCTGATAGTATATTAGCAAGAAATTTCTTGATAGAAAGTAAAAATACTTCTAGATGAAGATAATAAAATGAATTTTGCAATTGTGTTAGTATGTAAGGTATTTATGCAAAGTGGTGTATCCATAGGAAAATTGCTTAAAAAACTTGAAAATGTAACAAAAATGTAATATAATTGTAATATATGAATTCGATATATGTATTTGCTATATCCGTAATAACTAGAATAAAGTTTAAGAAAATGATGGAAAAGTAGGCAAATACTGTTATTGACTTACAATGGAAAAAAATATAAAATAAAAATATATAAATAGGTAAAAAAGGTGGTAAAAGGAATGAAACTAAAAAGAAAAATTGTACTTATTATATTATTAACATTTATATTTATACTTGTAGCAGGAACATTTAACACAATTAGTGCAAGAACCGAAAATAAATGGTTTGGTTTAGAGCTATATCGTGAATCTGGCAATGGGTATATAGTAAATGAAAAAAATGTATGGGAGATATGCTCGTATGGAACAGGAACAACACCATCAGCAGTAGCTGATCACAGCGAAACAATATATTGTTTGAGAGCAGGAATAGGATTCGGAAGTGAAAACTGGGGTAACTCAGTTACAGAGAAAAAACTATATACTAGCTCTTTTGATATGAAACAAGAGAAAATACCGGAAGAATACCTGACAGTATTACCAGAAGGCGAAAATTATAAAAAGATGCTATGGATATTAGATAATGCATATGTAGCACCAAAAACACAGCAGGAAGAACAGGCTGCAACTGAATATAAAAAGCAATTATTAGCTAAAGCAGGAATACCTGAAAGCGAAATTAAATTAACAGATGAAGATATAGATGCAGCACAACAATTAGCAATATGGTATTTTACAAATCCTAATTCTGAATATCAAGTAGGAGATACATTTATATTCTATATACAAAATGAGGATGGAAGGTTTGCTTTAAATGGAAAAATTGGTGGAGAATATATTTTTGAAAATGGTCAAGAAAGACACCAACAAGCTAATAAATTAGTTAGATACCTTATAGATAATGCGAATGCACAAGCAGCTTTGAGTCCTTCAATGAATAGTACAATAAAACCACTTGAAATAGAAAAAACAAATCCTACTGTAAATGTAGAAAATAATAAATATGTAATAGGACCATATAAAATAAAACAAAATATTAATTGTGAGTATACATATGATGTTACTTTTACAGATGGAAATGGAAATGAAATAGAAAATTATACTATATTAGATAGTAGCAATACTACACTATCAAATATAGAAGTAAATAAAGAATTTTATATCTCTGTACCAATGTCAACAAACGTAAATGAATTTAAAATGAAAATAAACTTTTCATATTTTGGAACAGATATAAGATATTGGGTTGTAACAAATGCTGTGGCATCAAATCAACCAATAGCTATAGTAGACAGAAAGAAAATAGAAGCAGAAGATGAGATAACAACAAGCTATACAAAACCACAATTTGACTTAGCTCTAAGAAAATTCATAACGAAAGTAAATGAAGTAGAACTAACAGGAGATGATAGCAGAATACCACAAGTGGATACAACACCATTAATAAGTGAAAGTTCTACTACAGCCATTTACAAACATGGTAAGAACCCAGTAATAGTAAAAACAGGAGACATAGTAACATATACAATAAGAATATACAATGAAGGAAAAGCAGATGGATATGTAGCTATGGTAGAAGATGTTTTACCAGCGGGGTTAGCATTGGTGGCTAATAGCCAAATAAACACAGATAATGGCTGGGAAGTGCTAAAAACTGGCGATGGAAAAACATATGTAGGAACAAATAAATTGGCAAATCAACTAATTTCAGCATTTAATGGAGAAGAGTTAGATTATAAAGATTTAGAAATTGAATGTGAAGTAACAATGACAGCAGGAAATGAAAATATAGTATTAAAAAACATTGCAGAAATAACATCTGATTCAAATATATATCAAGAAAAAGACAGAGACTCAGAACCAGGAAATGTAGATTTATCAACATATGGAACAACAAGTCAAGAAGATGATGATGATTTTGAACAATTAGTAATTAAACCAATAGAGGTTAAACCAGAATTTGATTTAGCATTAAGAAAATTTATTATACAAATAAATGGTGTGGATTTAGAAACATTAGGGTTGGAAAATAGAGAACCACAAGTAGACGTATCACCATTAATACATAATAGAAAAACTTTAAATACTACAGCAATATATAATCATCCTAAAACATCAGTAAAAGTTAAAAAGGGTGATATAGTAACATATACAATAAGAGTATATAACGAAGGTGAAATGGCAGGATATGCGACAAAAGTTGAAGATATATTGCCAGCAGGTTTGAAATTAGCAGAAAATAGTACAATCAACGAAAAATATGGTTGGAAAGCAGTAAAACATGAATATATAGAAGGTGCAACTGTAGTACATACTACTTATTTACAAGATACAGAAATAGAAGCATTTAATGGAGAAGAATTAGATTATAAAGATTTAATTATTGAATGTGTAGTTACTGCGACACCAGGAACAGAAGAAGAGATTGTTATAAGAAATGTGGCTGAAATAGCAGCTGATAATAATGCTCTAGATATGGAAGACAGAGATTCAGAACCAGGAAATTTAACAGTAGAAACATTTAACGAAGAAGAGCACGAAGATGATGAAGACTTTGAAAAATTAGTAATTGAACCGGTATTAAAAACGGAATTTGATTTAGCATTAAGAAAATTTGTAACATCTGTGAATGGAGTAGAATTAAAAGATGAAAATGATAATTATTTAAGAGCACCTATTGTAGATATAACAAAATTATTAAATGGAACTGCTAAAACAGCGGTATATAACCACTCAAAAACTCCTGTAGCAGTTGATTTGGGAGATGAAGTTATATATACAATAAGAGTATATAACGAAGGTGAAGAAGATGGATATGTTACAGAAATAACAGACCATATACCTGAACAACTAGAATTTATAATAGATGATGAGTTGAATGCAAGTTATGGATGGCAAGTAAGCAATGATGGCAGAACAGTTAAAACAGATATTACATCATTAAATACACAATACTCAGCTAATAGGGATCTTATATATGAAGATAGAAAACCAGGAAACGATAAAGTAAAATTAGATAAACTTTCAACAAATGGAATTGATTACATAGATGTACAGATAAAATGCAAAGTAAAAGAAAATAGTGATATATACAAAAAAATTACAAATATAGCAGAAGTTACAGGATATGTAGATCTAAATGGAAATACTTCTTCAGATAGAGATTCAACAGCATATGTTGTTTTACCAACAGATGAGACATTGCCAAATTATAAAGATGATGAAATAAATAATGGAGATGAATATATTCCAGGACAAGAAGATGATGACGATTTTGAAAAATTAGTATTACAAAGATTTGATTTAGCATTAAGGAAATTTATAACTGGAGTAAATGACGAGGAAGTAACAGAAAGAATACCAATATTTACTAAAAATGCTGATGGAACACATACATATGAGCATCCAAAAACACCTGTAGGAGTAGTAAATGGCGACTTGGTAACATATACATTAAGAATTTACAATGAGGGAAATCAAGCAGGATATGCAGAAACTGTAAAAGATGATATACCAGAAGGATTAGAGTATTTACCAGAAAATGAATTAAATATAAGCTACAGATGGAAAATGTATAAAGAAGATGGAGAATTGGCAACGAACGTAGAAGAAGCTAAATACATAGAGACAGATTACTTATCAAAAGAGCAAGAAAAGACAGAAGGCGAAAACTTAATACAAGCATATAATCCATCTACAATGACACAACCTGATTATAAAGATGTAAAAGTTGTATTTAAGGTAAAAGAGCCAAATACTTCAGACAGAATAATAATAAATACTGCAGAGATTTCTGATGATAGTGATGAATATGGCAACCCTGTTGATGATGTTGATTCAACACCAAATAATAATAAACCAGAAGAAGATGACATAGATGTTGAAAAAATTAAAGTAAAATATTTTGATTTAGCTTTGAAGAAATGGGTAACTTCATCAATAACCATATATGATGGAAAAACTACAATTGTAAAAACTGGACACACAGGAGACGAAGATCCAGAACCAGTTGTTAAAGTAGATATTAAAGAAAGCAGATTAAAAGATACAATTGTAAAATTTACTTATAATATCAAAGTGACAAATGAAGGCGAAATAGCAGGTTATGTTAAAGAAATATCTGACTACATACCAGAAGGGCTAAAATTTGTTAAAGAAGATAATCCAGAGTGGGAAGAGGTAGATGGCAAAGTAGTAACAACACAACTAGAAAATACATTACTACAACCAGGAGAAAGCGCAATAGTAGAAATAACCTTAACATGGATAAATGATAAAAACAACTTAGGCTTAAAAGTAAATGTTGCAGAAATAAGCAAAGATTATAATGACAGCAATACACCAGATATAGATTCTACTCCAAACAACAAAGTGGAAGGAGAAGATGACCAAGACGATGCACCAGTAATCTTATCATTACAAACAGGTGTAACTGGACAATATATAGTTTTAACAATGTCAATACTAATAATAATAGCAACTGGAGTAATATTAATTAAAAAATATGTAATATAACATAACCAAAAAAGACAGAGATAACTTCTCTGTCTTCTTTGTGCCAAAATTCCCCGTCCCCATTGGCAGAAAAATGTGCCAATGGGGACGGGGAATTTTGGCACATCTTTTTAAATTGCTTATTTTAAAAAAATACTATTTACTTTTACTTTATTATATAATACAATATTAGCCAGTTAAAAATACGAATATGGAGTTTAGTTATGTTTAAAAAATATATTTTAGTTTTTTTAGTTTCAATGATACCACTTATAGAGTTAAGAGGAGCTGTACCGATTGGTCTTAGCAATTTGTGGGGGGATCCTATTTCTATATTGCCTCTTTATTTAATTTGTATTATAGGAAATATGTTACCAGTTCCTTTTATATTTTTCTTTGCTAGAAAAGTGCTGATTTGGGGAGCTGATAAAAAATTTATTGGAAGATTTTTCAAATTTTGTTTAGAAAAAGGAGAAAAAGGCGGAAAAAAATTGCAAGAAAAGGCAGGAAGAGGGCTATACTGGGCATTATTTATTTTTGTTGGAATTCCGCTTCCTGGTACAGGTGCATGGACAGGTACTCTTGCAGCGAGTTTGCTAGATATGGACTTTAAAAAAAGTAGTATTGCTGTAATGGCAGGGGTTATTTTAGCAGGAATAATTATGGGGTTGGCATCAGCAGGAGTTTTCGGAGCGATTGGAGCAATTTTAGGTGCATAAAAAAATAGAAATAAAAAAATGGAAACTATTGACAAGCAGCATGAAAATAAGGTATACTAATAAATAGATGTGTTAATATGGAGAGACATTAATTTCATTTAGAAACAAGGGTGATTAAAATAAAAAACATGTTTTTAAAGGAAATCTAAAAAACAAAAGAGTTGACAAAAAATAAGTTTTGTCAATAGTTTTTTTGTTGCTAAATATTGTAGTTATGTAAATTGTTTAAAAGAGGAATTGCTCTTAAAATTATTTATAATAATAGAACTTAGAGAGCAGGAAGTTCGTATTATTATAAATACTTTTTAAGAAGACAAGAAGGACTTTTAAATAATTTGATATATATTTTTCTGCTTAATATTTTTTAGAGGTGATTTTTGATGAAAGACATCAAGTATGAAAAATGTACTCGTAAGACTTTTGCAAAAATTGAAGATTCAATAGAAATGCCAAATCTTATTAAAGTACAAAAGGATTCATATGACTGGTTTGTAGAGGAAGGATTAGGAGAAATATTGAAAGATATTTCACCAATAGTTGATTATTCTGGAAATCTAGTTCTTGAATTTTTAGATTACTACATGGAAGAAAAAACAAAATACACATTAGAGGAAGCAAAAGAAAGAGATGCGACATATGCAACAAGATTACATGTTAAAGTAAGGTTAATAAACCGTGAGACAGGTGAAATTAAAGAACAAGAAATTTATCTTGGAGATTTTCCACTTATGACAGATAGTGGAACCTTTGTAATTAATGGAGCAGAAAGAGTAGTAGTAAGCCAATTGGTACGTTCGCCAGGATGTTACTATGCAAAAGAATTTGATCCAAAAACAGGAAAGAAAATATATACATCTACAGTAATGCCAATAAGAGGAGCTTGGCTAGAATATGAAACAGATGGAAATGACATTTTCTATGTAAGAGTAGACAGAACTAGAAAATTACCAGTTACATCTTTATTAAGAGCTATAGGAATTGTTACAGATGAACAAATATTAGCTTTATTTGGTGATGAACCAAAAATTATAGCTACAATTCAAAAAGATACAGTTAAAACAGCTGAAGAAGCATTAATAGAAATTTATAAAAAGTTAAGACCAGGAGAACTTCCAACAGTAGATGCTGCAAGGAATTTGTTTAATGGTTTGTTTTTCGACGACAGAAGATATGATTTGGCAAAGGTAGGTAGATATAAATTTAATAAAAAATTAAGTTTATCTTCTAGAATAGCAGGACAAGTAGCTTTTGAAGATATTATAGATGCAGAAACAGGCGAAGTTTTTGTAGAAAAAGATACAGTAATTTCGGAGGAAGTAGCAGAAAATATTAGAAATGCTGGAATAAATATTGTAGATATAAAAGTAGATGATAAAAAAGTAAGAATTATAGGTAATGGAACAGTAAATATTCACAAAGTATTACCAAATGTGGATTTATCTGACCTACATATTAAAGAATATGTTAATTATGGAGTATTAAAGTCAATAATAGATACAACTCCAGAAGAAAAATTACATGATACTATAAAAGAAAGAATAAATGAATTAATTCCAAGACATATAACAAACGAAGATATGATTGCATCAATAAGTTATTTATTAAACTTAGATAATGGATTAGGCAATGTTGATGATATAGATCACTTAGGCAATAGACGTATTAGATGTGTTGGAGAATTATTACAAAATCAATTTAGAATTGGTTTAACAAGATTAGAAAGAGTCGTAAGAGAGAGAATGACAATTCAAGACTTAGACGTAATTACTCCACAAACTCTAATAAACACAAAACCAATAACTTCATCAATTAAAGAATTCTTTGGAAGCTCACAATTATCACAATTTATGGATCAAACAAACCCATTATCTGAGCTAACACATAAAAGAAGAATTTCTGCATTAGGACCAGGAGGACTTTCAAGAGAAAGAGCAGGATTCGAAGTTCGTGATATTCACTATACACACTATGGAAGACTTTGCCCTGTAGAATCACCAGAAGGACCAAATATTGGACTTATATCTGCACTTTCTTCATTTGCTATTATTAATGAATATGGATTTGTAGAAACACCATATAGAAAAGTAGTAGATGGAAAAATAACAGATGAAATTACATATATGCCTGCTGATGAAGAAGACAAATATATAATAGCACAAGCTTCAGAACCAGTTGATAAAGAAGGAAGATTTATCAATGATAGAATTAGGGTAAGACACAGAGAAGAAATAACAGTTGTTGATAAAGATAAAGTAAATTATGTAGATGTATCACCAAAACAATTAGTTTCTGTTGCAGCTGCAATGATACCTTTCTTAGAGCATGATGATGTTAAACGTTCTTTAATGGGATCAAACATGCAACGTCAAGCAGTTCCATTACTTACAGTAGAATCACCAATTGTAGGAACCGGTATTGAATATAGAGCTGCTAAAGATTCTGGTATTACAGTAATTGCAAAAGAAGATGGAATAGTAGAAAAAGTAACTGGCGATGAAATAACAATAAGAAACAAAAAAGATGGAATAGATGTATATCATTTGAGAAAATTTAAAAGAACAAATGGTGGTACTTGTATTAACCAAAGACCAGTTGTAGTAAAAGGAGAAAAGGTAAAAAAAGGAGACTTAATAGCAGATGGACCTTCTACTAAAAATGGAGAAATGTCACTTGGAAAAAATGTTTTAATAGCATTTACAACTTGGGAAGGTTATAACTACGAGGATGCTATTTTGATAAATGAAAGATTAGTAAAAGAAGATGTATACACTTCTATTCATATAGAAGAATATGATTGTGAGTGTCGTGATACAAAACTTGGACCAGAAGAAATTACAAGAGATATTCCAAATGTAGGTGACGATAGTTTAAAAGACTTAGATGAAAATGGAATTATTAGAATAGGTGCAGAAGTTAGACCAGGTGATATATTAGTAGGTAAAGTTACTCCTAAAGGAGAAACAGAGCTTACAGCAGAAGAAAGACTATTACGTGCTATATTCGGAGAAAAAGCTAGAGAAGTAAGAGATACTTCACTTCGTGTACCACATGGAGAAGCTGGAACAATAGTAGATATAAAAATATTTACAAGAGAAAATTCAGATGAATTAGGACCTGGAGTAAATCAAATAATAAGATGTTATATAGCTACAAAAAGAAAAATATCGGTTGGAGATAAAATGGCAGGACGTCACGGAAACAAAGGTGTTATATCTCGTATACTTCCAGAAGAAGATATGCCATTTTTACCAGATGGAACACCAGTAGATATAGTACTAAACCCACTTGGTGTACCTTCTCGTATGAATTTAGGTCAAGTTCTAGAAGTACATTTAGGAATGGCAGCAAAAGCATTAGGTTGGAAGGTTGCAACACCAGTATTTGATGGTGCTACAGATGAAGAAATAAGAGCATTATTAAAGAAAGCAGGACTTTCAGAAGATGGAAAGACAATACTTTATGACGGAAGAACAGGTGAGGCATTTGATCATCCAATTACAGTAGGGGTTATGTATATGTTAAAATTACACCACTTAGTAGATGATAAAATACATGCTCGTTCAACAGGACCATACTCACTAGTTACACAACAACCTTTAGGTGGTAAAGCTCAATTTGGTGGACAACGTTTTGGAGAAATGGAGGTTTGGGCATTAGAAGCATATGGTGCAGCATATACATTACAAGAAATGTTAACAACTAAATCAGATGATGTGGTAGGACGTGTTAAAACATATGAAGCAATTGTAAAAGGAGAAAATGTACCAGAACCAGGAGTCCCAGAAGGCTTTAAGGTATTAATTAAAGAACTTCAAAGCTTAGGATTAGATATAAAATTATATTCAGAAGACAATCAAGAATTAGAATTAAAAGAGAATATAGAAGATGGAATAGACTTTAATTTCGAAACTGAGAAAAATGAAGTAATAGATGAAACTGAATTAGATGATGGATATATAGAAGAGGAAGAACTAGGCGATGATATGCTATTAGATGGAATGGATGGCATATTAGATGATGATGAAGTCTTAATAGATGACACAGACTTAGGAGAAGATAATTTACTAAATGATCAAGACATATTAGATGAATAGTATTAATTAAATAGTTTCAAAAAGGATTTTTATGCTTACAAAATAGAATTGCTCAGCAGTGTATAGCGAAAAAATCCTTGAGAAACAAGAGTAAATAAAAAGTCAAGGGGGCTAAAAAGCAGTGGATGAACTAGAAATTTTCGATAAAATTAAAATAGGGATTGCATCAGATGAACAAATAAGAGAATGGTCAAAAGGAGAAGTTAAAAAGCCAGAGACTATTAACTACAGAACATTAAAGCCAGAAAGAGATGGACTTTTTTGTGAAAGAATATTTGGGCCTACAAAAGATTGGGAATGCCATTGTGGTAAATATAAGAGAGTAAGATATAAAGGAATAGTTTGCGATAGATGTGGCGTTGAAGTAACAAAGGCTAAAGTAAGACGTGAAAGAATGGGTCATATTGAACTTGCTGCTCCTGTAGCACATATTTGGTACTTTAAAGGTATTCCAAGCAGAATAGCGTTGTTATTAGATATCTCACCAAGAAACTTAGAGAAAGTTATATATTTTGCTTCATATATTGTTACAGATAAAGGAACATCAAGCTTAACAAAAACACAAGTACTATCTGAAAAAGAATATCATGAAGCAGAAGAAAAATATGGAAAAGGCTCTTTTAAAGCAGAAATGGGAGCAGAGGCAATAAGAAAATTATTAGCAGAAATAGATATAGAAAAATTATCTGAGAAATTAAAAAAAGAATTAGAAAAAGCAAGCGAGCAAAAGAAAGCAAAACTAATAAAAAGATTAGATACTGTAGAAGCATTTAGATTATCAGGAAATAAACCTGAATGGATGATTATGAATGTTGTTCCAGTAATTCCACCAGAATTAAGACCGATGGTTCAATTAGATGGTGGTAGGTTTGCAACATCAGATTTAAATGATTTATATAGAAGAGTTATAAACAGAAATAATAGATTAAAAAGACTATTAGAATTAGGAGCACCAGAAATAATAGTAAGAAACGAAAAGAGAATGTTACAAGAATCAGTTGATGCTTTAATAGACAATAGCAGAAGGGGAAGACCAGTAACTGGTGCTGGAGGAAGACCACTAAAATCTTTATCAGATATGTTAAAAGGTAAACAAGGACGTTTCCGCCAAAACTTATTAGGAAAACGTGTTGACTATTCTGGACGTTCAGTTATAGTTGTTGGACCAGAACTTAAAATCTATCAATGTGGTGTTCCAAAAGAAATGGCAGTAGAATTATTTAAGCCATTTGTTATGAGGGAATTAGTAGGACGTGGAATAGCTCATAATATTAAAAATGCTAAGAGAATGGTAGAGAGATTAAGACCAGAAGTATGGGATATATTAGAAGAAGTTATAAAAGACCATCCCGTATTATTAAACCGTGCACCAACATTGCATAGACTTGGTATTCAGGCATTTGAGCCAGTTCTAGTAGAGGGAAGAGCAATAAAATTGCATCCATTAGTATGTACAGCTTTTAACGCTGATTTCGATGGTGACCAAATGGCTATACACGTACCATTATCTCCAGAGGCACAAGCAGAAGCAAGATTTTTAATGCTTTCTGTGAATAATTTATTAAAACCACAAGATGGTAAACCAGTAACAGTACCTACACAAGATATGATTCTAGGAAGTTACTATTTAACAATGATTGTTGAAGGGGAAAAAGGAGAAGGTAAATATTTTTCATCACCAGAAGAAGCTATAATTGCAAATGTAAACAATGAATTAGGCTTGCATGCAAAAATACATGTAAGAATGAGCAAAAAAGTAAATGGAGAAGAAAAACATAAAATAATAGAAACAACAGTAGGTAGAATTATATATAATCAAGGTATACCACAAGATTTAGGTTTTGTAGATAGAACAAATCCAGAAAATGAATTTGAATTAGAAATAAACTTCCCTGTAATAAAGAAAAATTTAGGAAAGATAATCGCAAAATCGATAAATAAACATGGATTAAATGCAACAGCAGAATTATTAGATTATATAAAAGCAACTGGTTTCAAATATTCTACAATAGGCGCTATTACAGTTTCTGTTGATGATGTAAAAGTACCAGAAGCCAAAAAGCAAATACTTGCAAATGCAAATGAACAAGTAAACAATGTATTAAAGCAATACAAACGTGGTTTAATTACAGATGAAGAAAGATATCAATCAGTAATTAAAATATGGGAAAAGGCTACAGATGAAGTTACAGAAGCAATGAAAAATAACTTTGATGAATTAAACCCTGTATATATGATGTCACAATCTGGAGCCAGAGGAAATATAAACCAATTAAGACAAATAGCTGGTATGCGTGGACTTATGGCAAGTACAACAGGTAAAACAGTAGAAATACCAATTACATCATCATTTAGAGAAGGACTTGATGCACTTGAATATTTTATTTCAGCACATGGTGCTAGAAAAGGTTTAGCAGATACAGCTCTAAGAACAGCTGACTCTGGTTATTTAACAAGAAGACTTGTTGATGTTGCACAAGACATAATAGTAAGAGAAAAGGATTGTGGAACTCATGAAGGTATTGAACTTTCAGATATTAAAGATGGAAATCAAGTAGTAGAAAAATTAGAGGAACGTCTATTAGGAAGATATCCATTAGAAGATATAGTTAACCCAGAAACAGGAGAAACCATAGTTACAACAGAAGAGCTTATCACAGAAGCTTTGGCTGAGAAAATAGTTGCAGCAGGAATAACAAAAGTAAAGGTACGTTCAGTATTAGAATGTAAAACAAAACATGGTGTATGTTGCAAATGCTACGGTATGGGATTGGCTACAAGAGCAGAAGTAAATATAGGAGAAGCTGTTGGTATTATAGCTGCACAATCAATTGGTGAACCTGGTACACAGCTAACCATGAGAACAATTCACTCTGGTGGTGTTGCAGGTGTAGCAGATATTACACAAGGTCTTCCTAGAGTTGAAGAACTATTTGAAGCTAGAAAGCCAAAGGGCTTAGCTATAATTACAGAAATATCAGGAAAAGTAAAAATATCTGAAGACAAGAGCAAAAAAGAAGTTATTGTTACAAGCAGTGATGACAGTAAAACATATACAATACCATTTGGATCGAAATTACGTGTAAGAGATGGAGATGAAATAGAAGCAGGAGCTCCTATTACAGAAGGTTCTATAAATCCAAGCGAAATTTTAGCAATAAATGGTGTAGATGGGGTTCATAGATACTTAGTACAAGAAGTACAAAAAGTTTATAGAAATCAAGGTGTTGATATTAATGATAAACATATTGAAGTTATCGGAAGACAAATGCTTAAGAGAGTTAGAGTTGAAGATAATGGAGATACGGGCTTATTTGCAGGATCATTAGTAGATATAAATGAACTAGAAGAAGTAAATGAGCAAATGGAAACAGAAGGAAAGAAACCAGCAACATATAAACGTGTATTACTAGGAATAACAAAAGCTTCACTTGCAACAGAAAGTTTCTTATCAGCAGCATCTTTCCAAGAAACAACAAGAGTATTAACAGAAGCTGCTGTAAAAGGCAAAATTGATGAATTAATAGGACTAAAAGAAAATGTAATAATAGGAAAATTAATTCCTGCAGGAACAGGGCTAAATAAATACAAAAATACACAAATAGATACAGAACAATATGAAGAAACTGCAAATGAAACAAAATAAATATTATCAAAAAAACTGCCAAATCTTTGGTAGTTTTTTGATTCGTAGGAAAAATAAGGTTTTGCAATGTAGGCACAGTGACTTTGTATATATTTTTCATAATTTAGTGGAGAAAAAATTTAAAAAATACTATATTTCTACAAAAAAGTATGATATAGTATATATGTATAAAAAGCTATATTGAAAGGAATGAAGTTTATATGGAAAAAGGAAGAAGATATAGTGGAGGAAAAAAGCTAAACATGAAAAAAGTATTTGCTGTAATAATTGCATTTGCAGTAATTATAATGTTTATTGTTGGAATTAAAAAAATATTAAAATCAGATAAAGACATTAAAGAAAAAACTGTAGTGCAAAAATATTTTGCAGTATATACAAACAATAAATGGGGAGTTATAGATTCAAAAGGAAAAACAATAATAGAACCAACATATGATGAAACAATAATAATTCCAAATGAAACAAAAGCAATATTTATTTGTACTTATGATGTAAATTATGAAAATGGCACATATAAAACTAAAGTATTAAATGATAAAAAAGAAGAAATATTAAGTGGATTTGAAACAGTGCAAGCATTAGAAAACTATGACGAAAATAACAATTTGTGGTATGAAGCAGATGTACTATTAGTAAAAAAAGATGGAAAATATGGACTAATAAATTACAAAGGAAATGAACTATTAAAATGTGAATATAATTCAATTACAACAGTAAAAGGAATAAAAAATAGTTTAATAACAGAAAAAGATGGAAAATTAGGATTAGTAGATGATATAGGTAACATAGTAATACCAAATGAATATAAAAGCATTAAGCCATTAGGAAATAAATATGAAGAAGGCTTTATTGTAGGAAATGAAAAATATGGAGTTATAAACTGGGATAAATCAGTTGCATTAGAAACAAAATATGAAGAGATAAAGCCAATATATGGAGATGGAAAATTTGTAGTAAAACAAGATGGAAAATGGAAAATTGTAGATACAAGTGGCAAATCATATTTAGAAGGAAAATTTGATAACGTAAAATCAATTGATGGAGAAAATGTAGTCATACAAAAAAATGGAAAATATGGAGTAACAACAATTGCAGGAGAAACAAAATTAGAAACAAAATATGAAGATATAACATATACATATGCAGATAATTATATTGCAAAGCAAAATGGAAAATTTGGAATTCTAAACTTAAGTGGAGAGACAAAATTAGATTTTGTATATAAAACATTAATATATAGAAAAGATGTAGACTTTTATGAAGGCTCAAAAGAAGAGATAAATTCAGATTTAATAGATAGAGACTTTAATGTTAAACTTACAGGCATTATAACAGAAATTAATACAGAAACTGGATATATGAAGGTTAGAGTAAACGGAGAGTACAAATATTATAACTTTAAATTTGAGGAAAAAACAAATATAGAACTATTAAAAGGAAATACCCTATTTTTATCAAAAAAGGATAACAAATATGGATTTGTAAATAAAGATGGAATTGTAATTGTTGACTATATATATGATGATGCAACAGAGCAAAATGAGTTTGGCTATGCGAGCGTAAAAAAAGATGGTTTATGGGGTTGTATTAATTCAAAAGGAGAAGTTACAATATCTCCAGCATATGCTTTAGAAAATAGCATATTAGTAGAATTTATAGGAAAGTGGCATAGAGGACAAGACTTGAACTTAAATTATTATACAGATGAAAAATAAATCGTAGGAGGAGGAGTAAGCATACATATGGAACAAAAGATTAAATATCAATATACGTATTTTATATACCCATATATAATTGATGCAAATAAATATAATAAATATATGCTAAAGCTTATTAAAAATCCTAAATGTAAGTTGAAAACATTTGACAAAATAAAAGATTTTGATATTTATACATATTTTCTTCCTAACATACGAGAGTATATGTTTTGGTCATTTGAATTGACAAATCAAAAAAGTAATGAGCTAGAAAGAATGGACAATAAAATGAAGAGTACAATACTTTCAAATTATCCTTGTACAATGTTTGAATATGAATTAGAAAAAAATATACAGGGAAAAATAGGAGAAGAAAACGGAATATTTTTTGACATTATAAAAATGGAAATTATATGTTTTAATACCGGAATATGTTTTATGACTTTTAAAACAGCTTTAAATGGTGAAAATAATCTAGATGATGTACTTAATTTTAATTATAAATTTAGAGATATAAATTCTAATTTATCTCAATTAAGAGAATATGAAAATATAAGAATACAGACAAGTGCATTTAAAGATATAAAAGAATTTTCGAGTTTAATAAAAGAAATAGCAGGAAGTAATACAGGAGCTAAAAAAATAAATGTAGATACAGAAAGATTTGTTACATATTCATATATATGTTTAGATCAAAATTGCTGGAATGAGAATACAGATAATACTGTTTTAAACGAAAGATTTTTGAATTATGCAAATATAGCGAGTTCAAATTCTAAAATAAATAATAAGGTAAAAAAAATAGAACAAAAATATTTAAAGTATGGATTTACTAGTTGGAGCAATGTAGTAATGGCATCTGATATAAATACAGAAAATTATACAAAATTGCCATTTGAATACGAAAATAAATATTTATATCATTATATATTTAATTTATATAAAAAAATATATTTGAAAAAATTAATATATGAATTTAATATAAACAACAATTTTGAAAAAATTAAAGAACAATTTATAAATTTTACAAAATTTATTTGGATTCAAGAAATAACAAATGAT